>Ga0209611_10014165_pt1 | contig 10740 bp, 6 predicted proteins | sample S1TSphgellanicum_3_FD_187693 | JGI IMG/M metagenome (GOLD analysis project Ga0209611, IMG submission 187693) | Host-associated microbial communities from peat moss isolated from Minnesota, USA - S1T2_Fc - Sphagnum magellanicum MG (SPAdes) (version 2) | ecosystem: Host-associated > Plants > Peat... | reverse complement strand
GCAACTAGGTGAGAGGTGGTGGTTAATTATTAAACAAGTAGACCTAGGTGCTAGTGATTATTAGGTACATACATATGTAGTAGGTGGTAGGTATGTAGCAAGGACCTACATAGTAGGTAGGTAAATAATATGCAATATTGGTTATAAATAAATAGTGGTTATAACTAGGTAGATAGAAGGTGCGCAATGGTTAGGAGCAAGGTTGGGTGCCAAGTACCCAAATTGCTAACAAGGAATTGTTAGTTCCAATTTCAAGTACTTAGAACCAAGCTCAATTTTTAGAATTAAGTAAGTATCAAATTTGAGCTTAAGGCCCCGAGTTTGGAATTGGAGTGGAACTTTCCCCTAGTTCTACTTGAATTCTTTTTGGAATTTTACCTTGGTTCCAATCTCTAAGTGGAGTCAAAATTGGAATTGGACTGATTTTTATTTTCTTTTAACCCAATTTCAATTTCAAGTGGATTAGGGCTTAGGGTTAGGAATGGGGATTAAAGAGTCTTGTTCATCCTCCTTTTGTTTTTTCACTTTGCACTTTCTAAGAGGATGCTTTTCAAAAAAAAATCTTTTGCATCATGTCATTGAGAATTTTTAGGCCTAGTCATTGAGGTCTATGACCGAGGTGGAATGGGTTCACCTTTGTCCATAAGACGATCAACATTTAGTCACACATATTTGATGGTTAAGTTATTTTAATTATTTTTTTAATTAAAAAATTGAAATTAAATTGCAGTCACCTTTGTCGACTAAAATTTAATCAATAAACAATTATTCTATTAGATTAATACATAATAATAATAATAATAATATGAAAAAATAGTTATAATTTATTATTGTGAGTGTTTGGTGAACATCATGGTTGGCTTTAACAAACCAATGTAAAAATGGCATGTCATATCATTTTTAACAAACATGTTTTAATCATGATTGAGAGAAAAGGGTGGGGGCAAAAATTAACATGTTTTTGTTGTTGTGTGTTGCTAATGTTTTATGGTCCATCCTAACATTATTGCTCCATCCCAAAAGTGTCTCGACAATGTTAAAACCCCCCATAGGCCTCCCTTCTTGTTAATATATGCCTAATATTTTGCCCCAAATACCCACACCTAACCCCCCTCCCTATTTTGGACAATACTATGCATGTGCTCACTAACATAAAATCCCTATCAAGATATTGTCTATGATTGTGCTACTACAACTAAAGCCTAAATCATATAGGTCTACATTCCAACAACCCCTTCCCTACTAATGCCCATGCAAAGATTGGTAATGCTAACACATTATTGAATTGATATATGCCTTATAACCTAGGTCCAACTACCCAATACCCATGCCTAACACTTCACTTGAAATGGTTTGAATAAATATCTCATAACTTTCTAAAAGACCATTAAACATAACCATTTTGGCAATTTTTTTCATTTTTTATGAAACCCCCATCACAATCAATTTTGCTTGTTTTGGTTTTGAATGATTCTTAAATAGTCAAAGACATTTCTTGACTCCTTCAACTTTAACATTGTACCATCAATTATTGATTAACAATCTTCTTAGTGGAATTATTGCATCACACAAACTTTGTAGCTTATGCCAAGCCTCCTCAAGGTCATTGGTCTTTGAGACATGTATCAAATGATCTCATCTTTTACCACAAGATTGGTCATCTAGTGAGGAATTTTTGCTTCTTACAACTTAACACCTCCTCTTTGTCCAATGACACTTAATCAACAATAGGTTCAATGAAATATCAAAAATGGTTCCAAAACCTCAATGTTTAATAGTTTAAAACCATTGCCAACTTAGTGACATTAAAAATGATTATATGACCATTCTTTCCAAACATTCTTGAGTGCAACGATTCAATAGATTTTTAAATGTTTTCTTTGTCTTTTAAATTGAATTAATTAGTTTTAGTACATGATTGGGTTCTTCATCTTTCAAGATTTTTAAATGCATCCCTTGAGCCTTGTTAAACTAACTTAATTAACTTTAATTACTTATTAAAACTTGAAAACTAAGTTCGACAAGGATGATAGTTAGCATGCCTACCCAAAGATCATAAAACAATTTGTTTATACTATGAAGAATGTATAGTCACATATTCTTTACTTAGTAGGTTAATAGTTGATAAGATTAATGACAAATACCATCATATTCATACTAAATTACAAAAGCTATAATCATAATTCCACTTCAATCAATTTACATATAATCTATCTTCTCTTATTTTCTTGAAGTGACAACCACATTGCCATCTTCTCTTTCGACACTCAACTATCAAACTAGAAAGTTATGCCAATAAATCTATTAGAATTTATTGATTTGTTTCAATGATAATGGTTGATGCTAACTATTGTATCTAAATAATTTTGATTATTGTGGTTACATGATTAAGTGATATATATGGCAATTCCTTTGAAATAGTTGAAAATGTGTTTTTACTGTAGTGTAATGAATTCTCAAATTTTGATTATGTGAAAAATGTGAAACTATATTCATAACATAAGCAATATTTGGTTGACTACCCATCATTGTAAACATTAGACTTTTAATCACCTATTATTACATATGGAAAAACTTTCTATTTTTTTCATCGACACTTGTAAAATTGTTCAATTGAACATTTGAATTTAATGATCTTTTAACCATGCATGTAATTGTTAGTCAAAATTCAAGGTCCAAATTCTTGAGGTGTACCAAAATTTTGTCATAATGTCATCATTCATACTCCTTTACCTATACCTATTTTACCATACCCATAACAAAAAATGAATGATATTGATGGAATCTAGAATTGTGATGGTTTTTAAGATATTGTATTGAAACATGTGTTTAGTTAATTTTAAACTAAACTATTAATTTTGAACTTGGTTGTTAGAATCAAATTTTTTTATTGAGCTTGAGGCAAAAACATTAGAAACATCCATTTGTTGAATCATCTCATAAGGTAAAACTTTATTAATATATTGTTACATCATATGATGGCCCCCAAATCAAAGTTTTTCTCCAAATTTCAAATCACCAATTGGTCATTTGTTAATTTTTAACTTTTCAAATGTTTAGAATTAACTAAATACATTATTTGACATTTTTTTATTCATTAATATTGATGGGGAGGAAAATATAGGCGGAAAAAAAATTCATTAAGGATTAGGTCTTTTCTATCCTAAATGGTACACCACCTTAAAGGATTTTCACCTTTAACAATGATATGAAGTATAATTCGTGAATGTAAGCCTCAAATCTCAATTCTTTTGTATGTGTGAACCAACATAAACTTGAACATCTTTCATGATCATATCAAATTCATTGTTGAGGTGTTCCACCTTGTTAGTTTTTTTTTTCAATTGGTTGCACAACCCAAACTATCACATCAAATTTATGAAAGTGGTGGTCAACAATAGATGCAAGGATTGGTTATGTTTGAATGCAAGCCACATTTGACCAAAAAGTCCTTTGACATGAATCCAAAAAAACATGGTTATGATAGAATAAAATTTTGCCATTGGACATAAGTTTCATCAAAATTATGAGTAAAAGCTATGAACGAGGTTTATTTGGTAGGTTGTCTTGATCAAATAAAATTGCACTACTTGTATTTGTATCTATTTGAAAATTAGGTCATCGAAATTTCCATAAAAGCTACCATCCAATTAATTTTCTTAAGTAAAATATATTATAGAAGAAATGTGGTTTTATGGAAGCATTTTTGCACATTTATGGACTTATAAATGAAATAGTGCTAAGCGAATTTCATCCATCAAGAAAAAATTACATTATGTGAACTATTTAATAAACCATAAACTATGTTTACACTTTTCTCAAATGTCATACAAATTATGAAAATGTTGATGAATGTTATCACAACTTAGTAGCCCCAGTGTTTGGGGCATACAACCATTTAGATTAACATTGTCTCATATGAAAAATTCAATGATCAATGATTTTTATAAAATTAAAATCAAACATAAATTCCTTCCAAATTGAGCTTTGAATGTCTCAAAACTCTTGAAAACTCTTATGACTTTTCATGGTGAATGCTACTTCCCTTTATGGTGACATTTTCATACCATAAACCACGAATGGAAAATTTCTCATTACTCCTTGTGCACTCATCCTCCCTAGGCAAGATTGTCCCTAACATTGCTCTGACAAGCTTTGGATGTTCCCTTTGAACCAACTCTAATACTTGCACCAAGCCTTGGTTGCAAGCCCAAGTTTCAAGTCATGAGAATTTTCCCTTTTCTAACAATATGAATATTTGGTTATCTCCATACAAAAGACAATATTCACATATTTGTATTGACCAAGCTTTGCTCTGGATAATACAAATGTTCAAAGCATTGCTAAATCAAGCTTGGTTAAATGTTCAAAAGCATTCCCTCTCAATAACCTCACTTTTCTCAACCAAGAAATATCCATCAGTCCTCAAAACATGCAAGTCTCATTTCTTCAAAGTCTTTGCACTAGCATTTGGTTTTGCTACTGCCTGCTTCCACTTCATATTTGACTGGTTTCCCCTCCCATCTCTTCCTTTCTTGGTTGCAATAAAATTTGCCAAGTTCACATCACAAATCGGAGAATATCATAGCAGAAATTTGTAAGAAGTCAAATCTGACTTATGAATCTTGTTGCCATGGTGGAGTAAGAGGTTGCTTTTTCTAAGAAGGTGCTTTCTCTTATGGGACAATGCAGAAATTGCTCTAGAACAATGTCACCAAAGGCTTACCCAGGTGAAATTGAATTCAAAAGTTGCATAATTTCAGAATTCAGGCACCTATCAAAGAATACAAGGATGGACATATTTCATATGATTCAATTGCTCTAAGAATTGCTATTTCTGTTGTTGGTATACATGTTTGATTTTGAAGGCTCAAGCAGAAGTGCAAAGGAAATGGGTACTTTGAACACACCCAAGAAAGTAACATCTCAAAGAGAAAAAGAAAGAGAGACATGCATATATCTATCTATTGGAGGATTTGTAGTCCTGTTACAGGATGCATCAGGTCATCTTTCCCCTCCATTGAACACTAAATTCTGCTATTCATGGTCAGCATCATTCACCAATGCCCTCTCAAGAAACGCCCCATCTCAAGAATGGCGATCAGAAATGGATTTACAATTCTGCTATTCATGGTCAGTATGATTCACCAATGCCCATCTCGAGAAACACCCATCTCAAGAATGGTGATCAGAAATGGATTTACAATTCTGCTATTCTTGTGCAAAGTCCCAGGCTCTTTAGAGAAATGAGTCCATGATTTGCATTGTGAAGGTGCATTTGAAGAAATCAGAAATGTGAATTGTTGGTGAGACTTGTATTCATCATTAGTTGTCCCTCAGACTGCTTCCTGAACTTCTAGATAGGCTAGGAGTAATATATATATATGGCTTCCAGTGTAGTTTTGCACTGAGATGAAATGGGTGATACAGTTTGCTCAAGTTCTAATATGATCCATGAAATGTGCTAAACTGATGAAAGTGCCCAGAGGTATGTATGTGTGACTTCTTCATTGCTTCAAATCTCAGAAGAAAGTGTACTCAACTCAAAAGAGTAGACCTTCTGAAGTCAGAGTTCATGCATGTGTTTTCCAATTCAAGTCCTACTACATCTTCCAAATTTTGCCTAGAAATGGCAACATTTTCCAACCACTTTCCAGACCAGTAGTATTGGCCAGTTATTGAGTTTTGACCAGGTTATCAACTCGGTTGTTAATAGCCTACCAGCCGGTTACTTTTTTGATAACTGGTTAAATTGATAACCGCCTGGTAGTGAAATTTCAAAATCTAATAACCTACCTGGATGACCTGATTATCATCCATGTAGATTATCAATATTTAAACACTTATCAATAAATAAATAAATGAATGATATATAATGATTATTTTAATTTTATATTAAACCCTATAACCTGGTGTATGACCGGCACGTTAACTGGTGACTCTCAACCTGTTATTTGATAACCTGAACTTATGCATGACTGATGGTTATTACCCAAGTTTTTTTATGTAACCTACTTGGCATCTTTCAATATTGGCATGATATTGCATTTACAGCTACTATGGGTGATACCAAGTATCAATTTTTGCTTTGTTTGTGAACAGAAAAAAAAAACCCATTTCAAGGACCATGACTGAAAATTGATATGGCCATGAATTCACCAAGATATAAGTTGCACTATGGTCCTCATTGCTTCTTTCAAGACCAATGGTTGATGGTAGCTAAGATTGGCTATGTTGCAAATAGTTGCCTAACCCCCAATGCCATACCTTGCCGGCATATTGCCTTCAACACCCCCCCACCCATCCCCAAGATGTCAGCTTCAATCTTCAAGTTCTTCATTGGACTGACTCATCTTGGCATTTGTTCGCTCCTATTCCATCACATTGCCAATTCCATCCACCACCCACTACTAGCAATTCACCAGTGCCATGTGAGCCACCACCAACTAATTGCAATCTGAGCTTCAATCTTCAAGTTCTTCATTGGACTGACTCATCTTGGCATTTGTTCGCTCCTATTCCATCACATTGCCAATTCCATCCACCACCCACTACTAGCAATTCACCAGTGCCATGTGAGCCACCACCAACTAATTGCAATCTGGTAACTTCTCCAAGGTATGAATAAATTGTAATGTTCAAAGCCATTGCCTGAAGGGTTTAATGTTATTTTGATCTAGATTCTAGGTGCAAATTGAAGGCTCAAAGCAGATTGTGAGGCTTTAATTGTTGCATATGAGATGAATTTGCAACTTGCAAATTGTTGTAAATTAATGTTGTGATTCTTAACCATTGAAGTGTTGTTGTACTACAAATTGGTCCTACCTCTTAATTCTTCGATGATTGTGGCAATTTATAAGGGATGGCTATTTAACCCATCATTTTTCTTCCACACCACAATTTCCATCATTTCTTGTGGGTTGTTTTGAGTTGTGAGTTTCCATTGGCTTTAGGTTGTTGTGTTGAGCGTGCTTCCCTTGAGGCTTGATTGCTTGCTCAATTAGCCATTGTGCTTGTATATGTTCATTGTTGATTGTCTTCCTCTATGTCTCTTAATTTCAATTGTCGTATTCTATTAAGTTCTAAGTAGTAACCATGTTTCCTTTACTTGCAATCACCATGTTCGAGTGTTGAACAATAAACCTTTTATATTGCAACTATCATGTTGTTGTTATGTTGATTGTGCTTGACATCCTTGTTCAACTAATGTGTTTTCAAATGTAGATTGTGCATCCATGGTTTGTTGGCATCATGTCATGTGCTCTTCTACTAATCATGCATCCCCTACTTGTTACAATTGAAACTATTGTTTCAATTGTTGATCATACTTCCCTTGGGCTTGTTCATAGCCATTTGTAATTTTAAAGATTTAAATAATTGTGCAATGCCTCCATTGAAGTTATTTCATAACTTTTTATTTATGTATTTTAAAATTATGTATAAAAAAAAAATTGGAATTCAATAATGTTTTGGATCAAACCCACTTATTGGATAACCTTGAGGGTCATGTCTTCAAATGGCATAATTTTTCATCTTCTCAACCCAATTATATTGCATCTTCTAGCAATAGTAGAGTCCATTATTGAGAACCAAAAATGAAAGTAGGCCCAATATGAGTTAGATTGCAAGTTCTAAAACTTATTAAAAACAAAATACACTAAAGCAAAATATGTTATTGGAGCTTATGGTTTAACCATCCTACTAGGTGTAAGGTTTGTTCAAAGGTTGAATGCAAGTATAAGTTGTTTGTTCAAGATTAATTTTAATAGTCTTTCCAAACATCCTACAAAGAAGAAGGTGAGGGTTGCAACACAAGGTGTTAAAATAAGGAAGTTTTACTTCTTGAAGATTGCCAACATGTCAAGAATTAGGCCATCTATGTGGGTATAGCATGAAAGAACATTTTATATCTAATGATGTGAATGGAAGGCAATGATGATAATGAAAAGCTTATGCAATTCACCATTGTAATTTACATTTGCTCAAGGAAGGAATAATTAATTTTGAAATGTTAAAATGCCTATTGGAACAACTCAATCATCAATGTGAAGAACCATCTTGAGAAGCATTGGAATGACACTTTAAGGTGGTGAGTGACTAAGAACCTATACCTTGTGGTATTAAATGCAACTAAAATTGATGTGAAATGTATTAGTATGTTAGTGTAAAATGAAGAAATCATAAGCATGGACAACCACAACTTGGGCTATGTGCATGCTTATGTAGTTCATGATTAAAAAAGGATAATATTTATTTTGTTGTATTTGGATCAAGTTGTTGAGGTTGCAAGTGAATACAATAAAACCACCTTCATCCTCTAAAGTGAATTGAACAAGAAGAGATAGCTAAAAGATCATAATTTTTCAATGATCAATATGAACATTTTTTTCATTTTATACAAGGATATGGAAGAACTAAATGTTTAATATGAATTTTTTTTAAATGCAAAAAAAATGCACACATATGATTTTTTCAACAAAATAGGTTGCAATTAGATGAAATATTGGATTTTTTTTTTCAAATTATCAAAGCTCATATTCGGGCCTAATGGTTTCATAATGATATTTTAAAATATTTTATTGTGCTTATGTTGAAAAATCAGACCGATTTAAAAATATATTTTAAAAGATTGCTTCTAAAAATGTACCTTAACATGCTTTGCGCTATATCTTGACTTTGGAGGGTGAATTCTTGTTTAAATAGTCAATAAATTCTAGATCATAATATTTGTTTAGGCCCAAAACCTTATCAACAATTCCGTCATGTTGTTGATTGATTAACAACAAAAAAAACCAAAATATGCACATGGGCGTGACTATGCAAATTCAAGTATGCACCTTGCATGGTGTGGGTGCATTACACCAATTTAGCACTGCAAACCTAGATTTGTTTATCCCTTGTTTCAAGGTTAATTAGAAGCTTAGTTCTAAGAACTTTGTATTTATACTTTGCCATAAATGCCACCTCAAGTTCCAAAAGTTGACATAATTATGGAGACAAAAGGGAAAATATGCTAATGAATGTGCACCTTAAGTGGATTAGTATGTTTCCAAGCCAACAAAACAAGTGATGGAGGTGTGCTACACATTGCTAATTGAAATACTTGTTGATCACCAACACAAGCTAACATTGTTGCTAGCTTAGATCAGCTTGTGGATATGGAAGCGTTGCTAGGTTTGTCAAGTGTGTTTCCAATGTTAAAAGAAGTGCATTTCCTTTTCAAGTTTAGTTAAACGTGTGTGTATGACTTTGTTGTAATAGCGAGTTTTTTCCAAAGGGGGGTGAATATGCTTTGTATTTTGACCCATCTATAGCCTTCAAATCCATTACATGATCCATAACTTCATTTCATTGGTGGAAGTCCCACATGAAATCATGGGATGAATAGCATCATGGATTAAACCACAATGATTGACCAATTGTCTCTTGAATGCTATGGGTAACACATACAAGTTAAGCACTAGTCATTTAAACAAGTACTCATGCATATGTTTAATACTCAAAGGTTTTTCATGCTAGAAAAGCTTTACAATGAACCCATTCTTTGTGAGAACTGGTTCTAATTTTTTTATATATATATTGGAGAATTGTACATGTTTTTTCATAGAATTTACATTCAGTTTTCAAAGTTTCAAGTGTTGTTGCTTTTTGTTTGATGGTATTACTCTCCTTTGCACCTTGCTATTGTTATTTTTTTCACATGGTGCTATTGCTTTTCTCATGTGATGTTGTTGTTCATCTCGCATGAAATATTTATGTTGGAAAGGGTAAAGTTTCCAAGGAGTTAGGGCTTGGGTTTGTTTAATTGTGACTAGGTGAAATATGGGTTTAAAAGAATTTTTTAATGTAAATCTTAATTTAAAGCTCTTTTACATGTTTGTCTATTTTTTTCCTATGTTGTTATCCACATACTTTCTTCAATAGCTAATAATCGCACCTAAAATTGAACCTTATTTGAAATAGCCATTGATTTTGAAGACACCAATGACAAATTCAAATGAAGACTTGCACCAAGACAATATATTATGTAAAAAAACTAATGGCCCTATCGTGTTCCAACCCCTTCCATTTGTAATCATTACACCATTTTATGTTTATGAATTGAAAATAATTCACTAGAAGAAAAACCTTATTTTTTTACTTCAATTTCAAACTATAAATTAATCACAAATCACTTTAACATCTAACTCTTCCATTAATGGCATAAGTCTAATTGTACCCAAGATTGATTGCAAATAATGGCTCAACATGACATCAACATAATGTACATAGATGAAATATATAGCCAACCATATACTCTTCCATCTATTGATCATATAGTTCTTTATTAGTAGTTACCACAATGTGCAACTACATTGATGAGCAATTAATTACATGTTGGCACATGGCATAACTTCAAAATTTCAAGAAAATTAAAAGTTTAATTTCTCACACCCACTTTGAAAGGTTTAAATCAATACACATACATGATCAACACATGACCCATATGAAAGCTACCACATGGCACATGAAGTGAATTTTTAGAACATTAAAATAAAAATAAGTTTTAAAAATCTTGGTCACATGACATCAAGGCCTAAGCCACATGACACTTAAATCTAAGTCACAATGTGACACCTGGGGTAGGCCTAAGGTCCAATCACCTATGTGACACTTAAGTTAGACCTAAACCTAGGGTAGGTTTTCATTTTGGGGATTTAGCCTTTAGGTTGAGCTCTTTTGATTGGCTCAACAATGGCC
>Ga0209611_10014163_pt1 | contig 10741 bp, 8 predicted proteins | sample S1TSphgellanicum_3_FD_187693 | JGI IMG/M metagenome (GOLD analysis project Ga0209611, IMG submission 187693) | Host-associated microbial communities from peat moss isolated from Minnesota, USA - S1T2_Fc - Sphagnum magellanicum MG (SPAdes) (version 2) | ecosystem: Host-associated > Plants > Peat... | reverse complement strand
TCATGTAAAGACTTAGAGGTCCAAAGTCAATTTTGCAATGTTAAAGGTTACATACTTCATCCAAACTATCACATATAGACCATTTTACATGCCCTAAGCAACAACTGTCCTAAACCCTAAACCCAACGAATTGCGCAAGAAAGGCCATTTGTGAAATGAGGCTGTCATTTGTGAAAGACACATCACAAGAAAGACCTCACATGAAATCATGTGAATCTATAATCACTTTTCAAAAAAATTGTTTCAATACCAATACATTTCAATACCAATAATTGAAAACTTTTTGAACTCAAATATATAAAGCACATCATGTACATGTAGCAATTAGAAGCTCTAATTGCATCACATTATTCAGGTTTCAAGAAGCATAGGAATGTCAAACAAACTTATTACTTGAATATAATAAGCTAACAAAATATTATTCATCACCTTTTACCTGTTTTTTTTTTTTTTTTTTTTTTTTTTTTTTTTTTTTTCCTTTTTTTCTTTTTGTGCAATATGGCTAATGCAAGAAATCTAATTACCCAAAAAAGTATGATAATTTGGTGCCAATTGCCAATGTTTACTTACATATCTATCTTCAAACATGTGTATAGGATGAAGTTCAAAGTTCAATATTGTTACAAACACTCATGATATTTGCTAGGATGCATTAATTCGTGATTTTTTCCAAATTACAAATGTACAACCTTATGTACAATGTGTTATTTCAAAAGATCACCAAAATTTTGAAAAAGTTAATGGCTTGTCTTGGAGGTTTCATATTGTACACAATGTTAATTCCCATGCAACAATGTGAATGTTGTGATGGAAATGTGAAAATTGAATTGTTTTAATTTCATGGAGCTCAAAAAAGGCTTGTCTTCTTCATAATCCTATAGAACTCCTCTTCATTGATTTCACCATCACCTGTCGGAAAATGAACAACTTTGGTAAAAAATTAAGTGGAAAAGTGAATATTGTAACAACCATATCCAGCTTCATCACATGAACAAAATATTGTCTTTTTATATCAATAAATTGGCAATAATTTGGCACCATTTATTATTTTAATGAATTTGGAGTCTAACCCACCTTTCTATCAACAATCTCAATCTTTAATTTCTTATTTATTAGCAATGAAGCAAGAAAGCATTATCATAGCTTTTGTTTCTTCAATTGATTTTTTCATTTGAAAAACAAAACAATAGGTGACTTCTTTTTTTCTTTCCTTTCTTTGATTTGTTTGCTTAACTTGATTTGTGCATTACCCATTCTTCATCTTTCAAAAATATTTCAAAACTTATCCCATTCTCTAAAAATGAATGTAATCATATGTAAGTTGAACAAAACATATGCATAAAAAACAATTGAAATTTTGTATTTATTATGTAACCATGATGTTTGAATCAATGGAAGTAATTTTACCATCACGGTCAACTTCATCAATCATTTCTTGTAATTCTTCATCTGTCATGTTCTCACCAAGCTCTTTTGCAACCCGCTTAAGATTCTTGAATGATATTTTACCCTACATACATTGTGGAATTTTTTAAATAATTAAATAGTACAAATAACATCTATTGTGTAAAATTGTATATTTTTGTAAAGTATCATGTTACTAATTGGTGATATAATTGCTCATGTTTGACAAAATATATATATTTTATGTGAGATTAATAGTAGTGGAATGATAATCCAACTTTTTATATACATATATTCTTTACAATATATTGTAAAACATACAGTTTCATCATCATCAAATAAACAAAATGCTTTCATGATCTCTTCTTTAGAATCATGTTCTTCCATCTTGGTTGTCATCATTTGCAAGAACTCTTCAAAATCAATAGTCCCACTACCATCTTTGTCAATGTCTGCAATCATTTTCTTGATTTCCTATTGCCAACACATTGCAAATGTTAAACTCTTGAAGGAAAGGATTTGGATATTAAGATTTTTAATATTGATACTAAACCTCAATTTTGATCTACAACATTTTGGGTTTTACTTCAATTTACAAAAATAACCAACAAAGTTCTATGATATATAGGTAGATCAAGTTATAATAAAGTTTATAAGTCATGGAACAAAAACTTGCCATGAAGCAAAAACCTCCAATCCATTAAACTTGATGAGTTTTCAAAACAAATTTGTAAAAAATATCTCAAAAACTTAATTTGACACCAAGGATCAAATGATTGTGATTTGTTTATTAGGTGTTAGGGACTTAAAACCAATTGTTTTGGGTCCACTAACCTCCTTTTTTGGTTCAAAGCCAAGGGCCCTGCCATGAATTGCCATAATATTTTATATGAAAAATCATGAAAAAAAAACCTAGGAAAACACATAAACAAGAATGAAACAAAAAAAATGCAGATTAAAATATTTTAATGTATTTAATATTTATGTACACACATAAAGATGGTAGGTATCCTACCTCATTGCTACTTTGAATTCCTTTGCATCAATTATACCTGAAACCCAAAAAACATTTGTGATTAATGTCACAGCATCAATCACTTATTTACAAAAATTCAATAACTTGAAAATATTGAATTTTCAAAAGTACTTCAACAAGTACATCACAAAATAGAGACCTCATTACTACCTAAATACTTGCATTTGATGGCTACACATCATTATGTGATTTTTATCTTTAACAATTGGGATGTTGAGGTTCAAAAAATCAATTCAACATGACTTCAAGAAAATAGATATTCATATAACATTTCCAAAGGTACAGATTAAAAAGACCAAAAATACCATAAAACCCATTAACTAGTTATAGATATTGCAATATTAGATTGATTACCAGAACCATCTGCATCAAAGAGGTCAAAAGCTTCATGAATCTCTTGTTTTTGTTCTTCTGACAAGCCTTGCGAACGGCTCTTGTTCTTGTCTCGTCATGTGGGCCCAACTCCCTTGTGAAAACTCTACCCTCGCCATTCAAGAAGGAAAAAATCAAAGTTTGAATCAAAAAAATAATTAAATTCTAATTTTAAATCACTTCGTTATTAAAGCTCTAATTCACAAAAAAATACGATTGAAGCTCCCATCTCTTTCTTTACTTCATCAAAGTGTCACACTTAAAATGAAAATGGTCATAAGTGCAACTCCCATCTACACGGCAAAAATTTGTGAATGTTCACCATGGTTGATGTTGAACTTCCCAAAGGTTGTCAATATGAAGTCACAACCCCACTAGACACCTTGGTAGATGGTTTTCTGAAAATGGAAAAAGAAAATGCTTTCAAACTCAAATCCCATCCAAAATTTTGATATCCACAAAATATCCATTTAAAAAATATTCAATCACAACTTGCATGCAACCAAATTGATCAAAACAACAATCTCCCACCCAAAACCCAAGTATGATAATCAAAGAATTTTTTTATGGTGTATAAAACACACCTATGTTATTCATCACTTTGATAGAATTTAACACCTTTTAAAAGACAAAAGACACAATAGCTTCAATCCAACATTGTAGTTCAATTATCAAGAACACACACCTATGAAGAACAAGTGAGAAATATTGTTTATGTCACAATTGTTTATATTAATATGGGGGTTGAAAGGAAAGAAAATTTGTTGTAACAATTTGCAAAAATGCAAAGAAGAGTGCATCAAGAATTGAAGGAGTGGTTATGGGTGGGTTGATTAGGACCATTGGATAAAAGTACTTTATATGATCCCAACCATTGGAATATTGTGATGACTAGGTATATGTCTATTTGAATTAGTTAAGTAATTGATTCAAGTGCATTAGGGTAGTTGATAGTAAAATAGAACATAGAATTTCAAATGACAAAGCAAATTGCCAACAACTTGAGAAGGATACAACATTTATCACTATGTATTACATGACTTTCAATTGGATGAAAAGAGTATAATAAAAACTAAGGGTATGTAGGGGCTTGGCAAAACAAGTGTAGGTAAAAGAGATGTCTTTCCCCAAACTAAAAAACTTGAAATTCCCTTTGTTATTTTAGAAATTACCTTGCCAAACATCATTTCCTACTCCAAGTTGGCACAAGAGCTTTTGTGTAATATTGTCTTTGGGGTGGAAGGGGGGGTTGGGGAAGGGGAATGTTGACCATCAATTTTAATCAATCACAACCATACACCATGTATTCTTCAAAAGCCTTAAGAAGAGGTTTTAATTCCACTAACAATAATGAATTGGTTTGCATATATAGTTTGGATGAGATACAATCATTTTATGATAGAAAAAGTCAATAATATCAAAAAAAATTGTACATGATTCAATGCTTGTAAAAGGCATTAAAGATTAAAAAGATTGATTGGCTAGGCACTATAATGTTTGCCCATGTGGTTGCAATTTAATAATCTTGAACACTTTATATTATTTCATTTATCATGTTTATGGATGGGGATTGGAAACAACTATAAAAAATGTGAACCATTTAACCACAAGGACAACAAAAACATTATGAAAACTAATGGTTTTATTAATTGTATTCCTTATTTGTTGAAATTTTCAAATGACAGATTCAAGTGCTAAATTATAAATTTTATTAATTTTATTCAACACACAAATGCCAAAACTACCCATGTATTATGATATCTATGTTGAAAAAATGAATTATTGCATGCTTTTAACATAACTTGATTGATAAAATCACACATTCAAAGGGGGCTACATTGATGTTTGTCTTTCTCCACATTTGGTTAAGTAATGTGAAGTTGTGTACATAAGATTATCACAAATTGATGAATGTACCAATTTTAACATATTTAACTTTTAAGAATAGCTCCACCCGTACCCTCTATTTGGGCCAACATTTATGACATGCAACACATTGTGTAATGTAATCATAAGTAATTAAGTTCTTAAAATAGGCTAGGTTTGCATAATGTGCAAAGCCCTCAATATCTCTCTTTTCCCTGAACCTTATATTGTTTCCACTTTCATATTTTAGCCCACAATTAACAAATTTAACAAAATTTTGGCATTGCAAGTTGCGTCACTTGTCCTTCATTTTTTTCATTTGTGTGAACAAGGTTTTAAATGATTTATGGACACATAATAGATGATTTAACATAATGATGATTTTAGCCCACCTCAAGTGTGAAATAACCTAGTGACAAATAGGTTTGCAATGCAAGTCATAGATATGTTTGTAAAGTCAAAGGTAGTAGGTAGGTAGGTATGTAGGTTTTAAAAGTAGGTTAAGTCAACATAATGTGCAAAACTCTCTCCTTTCCCTAAAACCTACCCATTTTCATATTTTAGCCTAAAATTAATTAATTTAACAAATGATGAATTTAACCCATTGACCTCAAGTGTGAAAAAGGACATGATGACATGAATAGGATTATAAGTAGTGTAGGTCATAAGTAGGTTTGTAAAGTTGTTAAGGGGTAGAATTTATTAAACAACTTTCATTAATATTTATAGTTTGAATAAATACAAATTTGAAATTGTAATATAGTCATTTAGTTTATTCACGAATCATGTTGATTATTAGCAATTTATTGCTTGGATTTATCAATTATTATTTTTCAACAAAAACATCTAAATAACATTTGTAGAATTTTGGGCATAAAAAAATTAAAACATTCATATGTTTCGAGTTTCAAGATGAATTTAGTTTTGCAAAAGTATAGGTTCACTTCAATTTTGAATTATTGTTCACACATCTGTGTTTTGTAAAATTATAAAAGTTTTCTTGAGTTTATTAATAAGTTTTGATTGCAGATTGCAAATGTTATTTGTAGATTAGTTTTATAAACTTTCATTTTTTTGTATTTAATTTAAGGTTTGAAGATTTTGAATTTTTTTTTTTTGAATTTAAATTTTTTAAGATGGCCTATAACATTTTGTCTTCAACACTATGCATTAGATTGGGTTTTCCCCCTTTTATAGCTCATGTTTTTATTCAATGCATATGCGGCCAACCCATACATTTGACAAGGATACACTTATGTCATTGTGCTCATGGGGAAGAACACACTGGCACACATGATGCAGTTCGAAATTCCTTTGCTTCCATTACTAAGGATGTCGGGTTCTATATTTTGCGTGAGCAAACTCATGTTCTCTTGGCATTATCTCTCTAGTAATCATAGTGATGAATGCATATTGTGTTTATAGTAGATGATATTTGCACTTTGATAAGCATAATCATTGCTAACCCAATTTGTGCAAATTTTGTTTCGCAAGCCACTTTTTCTCGGGGAGTGACCACGATGATTGTAGCTTAGGCAAAGGTGGTGTCATATCACAATTGACACCCTGAAGTGATTTCATCCCTCTAATAGTAGAAATATTTGGATGTTTCCACCAAGCCCACGATTTCTTTCATCAATGTGTCAACATGGGATGGTCAACGAAGGGTTCCAACGTTCTTCCTCTTTTGATTTTATGTTCATTTTATAGGCAAAAGGTGTCGATGGTGCTTTAGAAAGTTTAGGTTGCCATTATCTTGCAATGGGTAATCTTGGTAAGTAGGCGAAACATCTTTTAGGCTTGGTGTCCTCATCACAAACTTACCCCCTCTTTGTATGAGTGCTTTTACAACACCTTAACAATATGTTCAACGTTCAATGTTGATACAATCATTGATATGATGTTAAGGTGACATTGTAACAACATGTCCTGAAATGGCATTAATATAATACTAAAATATTTGACATGTTATCAATATTAAACCAATGAAAAAAATATGACCAACATTGGCACAATATACATTAATAAGTCATCAAATTGATGATTATATGTTGAAGATTCAATGCTAATATGGTCATTATACAATATGTTGATAGCATTATAACAATATGTACTGAGTTAGCATTGAGATTTTTTTGACAAAATTTACATTTTTTCAACACACATTCAATGAATAAGATCTTGTCAATGCTGAGACAACACAAATTGATTAACTATTGAATTAATGATGTTACAACCTTCATAAAAGTGGATTTTTAATGTTGTTGCATATCACATAAAATCAACACATTAAAAATGTTGAAACAATGGTACTCATTGTCACAACATTAATACAATCCTATGAAATGTTGCAATATCAAATGGGCAAATAACAAGCATTGATTCAATATAAATCAAATCTTGCATTTGATAAGTGTTGAAACAACTAATAGCATTGTTTTAACATTGATTCATAGCAAATCAATACAACATTTCATTTGTATTGTTCAATATAAATTATATAAAATATACCCCGGGGGCTGTGCTTGGTGCGTACCTAGTCTGAGGAAGACAATTTCCAATTTCTTTATTTTTTCGCTCCTTTTTTTTTTCCTCTCTCTTTTTCTCTCCCTCTCCTCCCCTATTTGCAATGCACTGTGCGTCTTTTCGTACCCGTTCCTTTATCTTCGGTTTGCTTCTCTTGGAGCTCACGCAGTTTGCATTTTGTGTTGCACATTCAACGACAAGAGTGTAGGGCTCATTGCAAGTTTGTATTTTGACGAAACAGAGAGAGTTCTATTGTTAGTTTTTTGTGTTATTGTTGTTGTTGGGAGTAATGGCGGATCCGCCTATCTTAATTTCTCCGAAAATGGTAAAGCCGGAGGATTTGCATCACCATGCGTTGGAGTAGCTTCCTAATCTCGCTTATTGTATCAATGACAATCCTCGATGGGGTAAAGAAGTCGTGATTCGTTTTTGGCAGATTTGCGTTTTGTTGTCTTGTCTAGTTTTGCTTTGTTTATGTTGTGAAGATGGTGCTCTCTTGGTGGTGGAAGCTTGGAAAAAAAATAGCACAATTTTTTTTTATGTACAGAGTTGGTTTTGTAAAAAGATGAGCTGCTGCTACTATTGTATGAGGTTTTTTGTTTGTTTGTATTTTCCTAATTGTGATTTGGAAGAAGTTGCCGGTTTTTGTGTGCATGAGAAGTAATCATCTTAGGTTTCCAACACTACTTCACCATGCTTGGGATGACAATGCTGATTCCATCTCTTGTCATTCTTAATATTAATGGACATTCGATATGTTCTTCTAGAGAAACATTCACAGACAGACATAGAAAAGAAAGGTTTAAAAAGATCTTGATTTTCTTTTTGTACTTTCTTTGCCATGAAATGCGCGTCAAGAAGCTCTTCTTTGCTACTGCTTTGTTGTGGTCTATTTTGTGCGGACACTGTGGTAAGATTGGTTGTTGTTGTTGTTTTGTTTTCTGTCTGTTTCGTTTGTTGCAGAGTGATTTAGCAAGAGTTGTGCAGAGCTCGCTTTTTGTTTCCGAGATCAATACTTTGTTGCAGATTGTACTGGGTTCAAGATTGCTGGTAGTTGTGGGAAACTCCTTCTATTTTCTACCGATCATGCTTTCCATTGTCAATGCTCCTCGTATCATCGACATTCCTAACCCGCATGAGGTAACAGATCATCCACCTTTTATAATAGCACACACTCTTGGAACCTCCGACTTGAGGAATTCTCCATTCAACTTATACTTCTATGGTGTGTGTGTGTGTGTCTCTCTCTCTCTCTATCTCCGTGCCTTTCAAACATTACTAACAAACGAGGATTTTTTTCCTCCTCTCGCTTTCCAGAGATTTCGACATGCAATGAGAGCGACACAAGGAGCTTTCATCGCAGGTTCAGTGCTCAACATCATACTCGGATTCAACGGCCTATGGGACATAGCTGCCAAGTAATGAAAGCAGGTTGCTTGCTTACTTGCATCAAGGTTTTGAATCTGTTGCCTTAGACCAGATTGATCAAGCTCACTGGCTAGGTCATCATCATCATTCATGCCTAAAATCTGTTTGAAACACATAGTTGAAGAAATACACAAAGTTGGATCTGAGTTGCATTCTCATCATGTTTCATAGTCATCTTAAAACCACTACCTAAACCCGCACAATTGGTGGGTGCAGGTATATAAATCCCATTGTTATAGCTCCTGACACAGCTATAGTGGGCTTGGGTCTCCTCGAATATGGATTTCCAAGGGTATGCCATCTTCTTTCTCACCCTCCACAAGACTCAATTCTGTTATGATCACAGTTTTCATGTTAGGTTGTACCAATAGTGAGTGTCCTTTTGATCATTCTTCAAGTCTATTACAATGATGTAATTTTCTCATTTCCTCACATTGCACAACAATCTTTCTTTTTGCATCCTTACATTGCACAACAACCTTTCTTTTCACTTCTTAATGTTTTATATACCACATGCTTTAGAAGTGTATATGTTTATATTGATTGAGCCTTTGGTCTTCTATGGCAGGTTGGGAAATGTGTTGAAATTGGCATTCCAATTCTTCTATTTATATTGCTCTTCTCACAGGTAAAGTGTTAATGATTGCTTAGTTGATCATTTTGGAACTTGCTGTTTCAGATAGTATGATTTAACGGTGTTGTTTGAAGACTATTTTTGAGCCTTGCAATTTCTGACAAATGCTTTTCAATTGGTCAAGGGATTTTAACCCATTCAACTATGTTGTTGAGTTTGTTAGGGATTGTAGCAACTTGACAAGTGACAACCATGACCAAGTTGGCTTTGGTGGCAGAGGTTTGGGTTGGAGGAGGAGGGACTTTTCATGGGTGTGTCACAGATCCTAGGCTAATGATGATCCCCAAGGGAATCTATTTTGGGTTTTGAGGAGATTTGTGGGAGTTGATGATCCCTAAAAGAATCTCTTTTGAGGACTCAAGCAACAACACAACGAATCTTTCGACATGGTTAGTATCTTTGAAACATATTGTCTGTCTACTCATCCATGTCAGTAATGTCTGGATGCTTTAGAAACATGGACTATACTCTAATTATAATTTTGTTAATAGTTGGCAATAATCATCTATGTCTGGAGAAGTATTTAGATTTGAGGGCCTAGTGTGAAAGAAAATGAGAAGGTATTGTGAACTGCTGATGGCATGGAGACAATATCAGGAGGGCTTCATTCAATGTGCAAGTCTTCTAGAGATTGTTGTGTTTACTCCTTCTTGCAAGCACTTAGGCTGTCTCACCAGGTACACTCTGACATGTGAAGTCCATATGCTTCTCATTCCATCAAATCTCAGAAGGTTTGCCCTACTTCCATACTATGCAATTAGTCACTCAGTGGGGATGAAGAATGTTTCAGTTTCTGGTGACCAAATCACAATTGGTAGTCTGCAGTTTGAAAAAGACTAATGGAGAGGGTTTGTGAATTACAGGTTTCGTGGGGAGTAGACAGTGGATGCTTTGGTGGAATGGGCGGCAACATCCCTTCTCAAGTTGCCTCGCATCTTGTACTATGGTGCTAAAGGCTTGGTAACCCACAATACCCATTATTTGAACAATAGTTTTGTGGTTGAAGTTTTGCAAGGCTGCCTCTATTGCCTATGTCTTGAATTTGCTACAACCCACTTTATACTGTGTGAAGTTTTGATTAGTTAGGTTTTTGGATCCTCAGTTCAGATAATGCACACAATAATTGATTGTAGAATGCTTTTGGAAAGGGATCATGGCCTTGCCATGGTGAACCCAAATCATGAATCCAAGCTAATTACCTGATCATTTGTTGGGTGAGATACATGTAGATGATAAATGTCATCCAGAAAACAAGTCCTCACAAGGTGCAGTGCTTAATTTCAATCCATTTTGGTTTACCTACTTTTCCACATTGAATTTAATTTATAGTACCACTGATGCATGAAAAGTTGCAAGGGCTCAGGGAACAAGGAGAATTAATAAAGAAGGAAAATGAAGGCAATAAGAAGCTATAACTTGCTTACATCAGTAATGACAATTTCTTTTGTGAGCAGGTGAAGGTAATAATATTTTCT
>Ga0209611_10014159_pt1 | contig 10745 bp, 9 predicted proteins | sample S1TSphgellanicum_3_FD_187693 | JGI IMG/M metagenome (GOLD analysis project Ga0209611, IMG submission 187693) | Host-associated microbial communities from peat moss isolated from Minnesota, USA - S1T2_Fc - Sphagnum magellanicum MG (SPAdes) (version 2) | ecosystem: Host-associated > Plants > Peat... | reverse complement strand
CATCACCCTTACCCCAGCCTTTTTCATCAGCACAGCCAGTGCAGTTGGAAATGCCTTCTGGGACAATGGACACCGAGTCTCCATTTTACGTGGAACGCCCATCTGATGGGAAAGCATTGCAAGTAAGGCGTCACCGTGCCAAAACGGGAAAATTGTACGCGCTTGGCTGAAAGCTAAGCACAGCAAGGATTAAGCGCGGTACTTATTTTCCTTGATCCGCAAAGGACGCAACTTGTCAAAACTGGTTGCTTGCTTCAAATTCCACACATAATCGCCAGTGAGGTTGATATGCTCCCAACCCAACGGCGATAAATGTCGCAGATATTCTTCAGGAATATCCATTCCCTGTTCCTTCAAATGATCGACGGCTTTTTCTAAGTACACCGTATTCCACAGAACGATAGCAGCAATGACTAAATTCAACCCACTGGCCCGATAAAACTGGTCTTCATAAGAGCGATCACGCACTTCCCCAAGGCGATTAAAAAACACGGCTCTTTTCAGGGTATGCTTCGCCTCACCCTTATTTAGCCCCGCCGTCGCTCGTCGCCGTAGTTCTGGACTCTGCAACCATTCCAGGGTAAACAAAGTACGCTCAATCCTCCCCAACTCCCGCAAAGCTAAAGCTAAACGATTCTGCCGAGGATAAGAAGCTAATTTCTTCAACATCAAAGAAGCTGTGACAGTTCCCGTGCGAATTGAACTGGCAAGCCGCAGAATCTCATCCCAAGATTCCTCAATCAATTTTACATTAATCTTGTCCCCTAACAAGGGGGCTATTGCCGAATTAGGAGGACTAGGTTCAAAAGTATACAGTTTCTTATCAGGTAAATCTCGCATTCGGGGAGCAAATCTAAATCCCAGCAGATGGCACATAGCAAATACATGCTCGGTATAACCGCTTGTATCCGTATAATGTTCCTGAATTTGTAAATCACTCTCGTGATACAACAAACCATCTAAAACGTGGGTTGCATCCCTAACTGTGGCGTTAATTACCTTAACGTGAAATGGGGCATACTGGTCGGAGACATGCGTGTAAAAAATTACGCTTCTATCTTTACCATGCTTGGCATTGACCTCTTCATTAAAACTGCGATGTCCACCAGCTTTAAAGCGCTGACTTTTCAGTTGAAGATGTCGTCCCATCACCCCAATATGCAGCAAATGGTATCTGTGTATGAAAATTTACCACTTCAGCCATTGCCTTGGAATAAGTTTCATCCCGAATATACCAATCAGCCACCCATGCTAAACGTTCAAAGGACATCCCTTGAATTGCGTCCGCCATCCGCGTTAAACCTAAATTAATACCATCAGCAAGCAGGGCGCTTAACAAAACAACTTTATCAGATACTTGTTCTCCTGAATGTAAATGCGTAAAATGTTTGGTAAATTGCGTCCATGAATCGACTTCTACTAACAAATCAGTCAGCTTAATTCTTGGTAATAAACTATGAACTTTTAGGCTGAATCCATCAACCTCTTTTGGGACAGCATTGGTGAGAGGAGTGATAATTAAATGCTCGTTTTCCATCCTCACATCTACTAGTTTATTTTCAGTCATCAAAGAAGAAACAAGTGCTAATTGTTCAGACAATTCGAGTGAGCGTTGTTCAATATAGGTAGCAAAATCTATCGTCACTGCTACAGGTATTGTGTTAGAAGAGCGCATCACCTGCCATAAGCTATCCGCTAAGAGATAATCTTCAAAATCTTGGAACTGCTTCGAGCCTGCTACCCAAATATCCCCAGAACGTAAACCACTGCGTAGCTCAGCCAAAGCACACATCTCATAGTAGTGGCGGTCAATAGTGTCGCCTTTAAATACGTGTTTTGACCAACGGGGTTTAACGAAACTAGTATCCACAGATTCCGGCACATTTCGACCACCTGATCTATTTAATTCTTTGATGACATCCAAGGCTTTTAGAACTGGTAAACTGGCAGATGTAGCTTTAAACTCAAACATCTCCAATAACTTTGGTGTATACCGACGCAACTGTGAATAACGGTTATCCAGCAGTTCAAGATAATCAAAATCTGCGGGTCTTGCCAACTTTTCTGCTTCAGCGACACTACTAATAAATTTCTCCCAAGCTAATACAGATTCGATTGCTTGATAGGCATCAATCGACTCATCTCTAGCTGCAATTAGCGCTTTACCCACCTGAGCATATAATCGCACTTTCTCATTAATTGCCTTCCCATCACGTTGAAACTTTTCGCCATGCTGATGCTCACTTTTGTTAAACAATCTACCCATCATTTTATCGTGCATCCCTATGGCATAATCTACTAATGACGCACTCCATTCAATCAGAAAAGCAACTAAAATGGCATAGCGTCTCAATTCATCTAATCTAGATAGGTGAGCAGGTGTAGACTTAGCACCAGTTTTGGTGAATTGTAGCAGACGATTTTGGTGTACTCGTTTCAAGCATCCAGGGTCAAGATTGAGACGGCGAATAAACTCTAGTCGTTCCACTACTTTTAAAAAGTTTTTAGGATTAGCTAGACCTGGTGATTGACGCAGCCAAATTAAATCAGTCAGCTTTTTATCAGACTCTACAACTAATAACTTATCCAGTGCTGTCTTTTGTAATGTTGTCAAACTTTTAGTTAACTCAAAGCACACTAATTTTTCAGCGCGATGTCTGACTTCCCAGGCTAACCGTTCTACTGTAGAAATAGCTGGAATAATAATTTGGTGCAACCGCATCTCATCAATTAATGCTCCCACAAGTGCCATGCCTTTATCTGATGATATGGCAAATGGTAATAACCATTTCGAGAGTTGTTTGTAGGTAGATGTATTAAAAGTACAAAATCCAAAATTATTTTGAATTTCAGCCAAATGTTCGCGTCGAGTTGTATCCCTTTGGGAATACTCGGTAATGATTGTCGGGTCAAGTTTTAATTGAGATGCAATATAAAACAGTACAGGTTCTGGTACTATTTCTCCTAGACTCCAAACACGACCTGGGAAGCGTAGGTAACACAACTGTACGGCGAAACCAAGACGATTGTGCGGTCTACGACGCTCTTTGATAACTTTGAGTTCTTCGTTGCTAAAAGTATAGTAGCGAGCTAGATCTCTTGTGGTAATAGAATTGGGAATTTCCGTAAATTGTAGCCGCTGTGCGGGAGATAAAAGTTCGCGAGTTGCCAATTAGATTACCTATATATTGGGTTTTTAAGAAGTGGTTTAATTTTGTTTGTAAGAAGCGCCGCAGTAAGGGCAAAACTTGAATTTCAGCGACATAATCGGCTCATTGCAATTCACACAACGATTGCGTAAGGCTGTACCGCAAGCAAAGCAATACTTTGACCGTAAGTCAGTCCACATTTGGTCAAGGGTAGTTCCTGGAGTCCAACATTTAGGACAAAACTTCAACGTAGTTATTGTTTCTGGAGAGACTTTCTTCGCCGCCGCATCCAAGTACTCCGGTGGTATTCCTAAGGCTGAAGCCAAACCACCTTTAGCCTTTTGATTGAGCCTCGAAGTTTGTCCACCCTCAATTTTGCGGATGGTCTGGATATGTATTCCCGCCTTTAAACTCAACTCTTTTTGGGTTAAAGAAAGCTGACCTCGCAATCGCTGGACGTAATTAGCAAGCCCTTCTTCCCCCTTTGGAAGGGTCGAATGTTCTGTTATCACCATAAAAATATATCTAAAAATATATTTATTAATGATAATTTAATATCTAAACTTTTATTTAAATAAATTGCAAAAAGCCCCTCTAAAGTAATGATGACTTTAGCCGCTTTAGCCACCAAGTTTTTAGAACGTCCGGGACTAGCCAACAGCACTCTACGTTCCTATGAGTCTACGATTATCCCCTTACTCAAGCAATATGGTCGATGGTCAATAGAAATTATCGACCGACAAATTTTGGTAGAATACCTCAATGATCTAACTGATGTTTCTTATACTACCCACCACCGTCATCAAGCTGTAATCGCGGCTTTGTTCAACTTTGCTGTTGATATGGGATATCTCAAAACCAATCCGGTTACGGGACTCACAAGACGCAAACCCAGTCACAACAAAGGAGAATATGCTACGGACGAACTGGTACGTTATCTTACTCCTAACCAATTAAGTATCCTTTATCGCATGATCAAAAAAGATGCGCGAATGTCTGCGTTAGTGCGTTTGTTGCATACCAGTGGCGCTAGGATTGCTGAGGTACTGGCTCTAGATCTTGATGACATAGACTTCAACACCCGGAAATTTCAGGTTGTTGGCAAAGGCAACAAGCAACGGTGGTGTTTTTACAGTGAAGTAGCTTCTGTGAGTCTAAATCACTACATTAAATATTATAGACACCCTAACCATCCAGCACTGTTTACTGCTCAACAACCAAAAACTTTGGTTGTCTCCCGCCTGTCGTACCGGATGGCGCATAAATCTTGGACTAACCTGATTGGAGACAGTCCCGAACTCCAAGAAATTCGTATTCACGATCTACGGCATACATTTGCTACTGAGCGAGTGGGACTAATGGGGATTGAAGAACTCAGGGCGCTCATGGGACATGAAAGCATTCAAACAACATTACGGTATCAAAAAGTCACGTCACAACGTGCAGAAGTTGTGGCACAATTAGCGTTAAAAAATCTACCAGATTTTTTGGAGTAATTTCAGTATATAACTTTATTACGTGGCAGTAAAAAATGCTTTTTTCTAAAAATACTATCAAGGTGCAGGGAATGCGTACTACTCTGCACCATCAAACTAAGTCTAAATGTCTAAATGCACCTTCAAGCTTCGGTGTGGTAGATGGGGATGTCAAAATGGCTCAAAACAACGTATTTTCAAGGCTTTGAGGCTGTCCTCAAGATGTGGGTGTACATTTATCGTCTGAAAGGCTTACTCTGAACAACTTCCAGCCTTAGCGTACAATTTTCCCGTTTTGGCACGGTGACGCCATGTATTGCAGGGGGTAACTTTTTTTATCACCGTCAATAATTTGCTCTAGGCTTTTACCAAGGGTGAGCAGGTCGTAGAGTTCTTGACTGGTGGTATAAAGTGCATCGTAGGGGAACTGGCTGATGGCTTCTACTGCTTTTTGAATATTGACTTCACTGAAGGGGTGAGTTTGTCCCCGGTGTTGAATTTTATTTAGTTTGCCAAGTTGGGCTGTGAGGATTTCTTCTAGGACAATGAGGGAACGCTTTTCCCCACGTTTTGCTAATGCTTCTTTTGGTGTAAGATATTCATAGCCCATGTTTTGCAGCAGGGCAAGGGCAGGAAGTTGAGAGATAATATTTTCTAGCCAATCGTTTGTCAATTATTTATCCCCTATTTTTCTAGGAAAAACTTCAAAAGCTAATTCATGGCGATAAAAACACACATTGAATTCTGCAAAAAAGTTCATGTGTCCAAGAATTATAGGCGCATTTCTTGATTGAGTCCAAGCAAATGCCAGCAATATCGGCGAAAAGTTAGCAACTTTACCCGATAAAACTAACCCCCGTGCTTCGTTATCCGCCAGATTCCCGCTTAAGGTTATTGGTACGGTTTGTTCTTCCCAAACTGCTCCTAGTTCTAACCCAATTTGATATGGCAGAACATTTACACTTGCACCTGTATCTAATAATGCCACAACTTCTAGGGATTTATTACCATTACTAAGGGTCAATGGCAAATAGGGCATGGTGCTGACTCGCCCAAAACTATCGGTTCTCTCTGTGAATAAATAACGCTGACCGTCAAGCATTGGACTGTTCTTTTGCTGTTGCTAACAGGTCTGATAAGGCTTGAATTGACCTATTATCCGCTTGAGGCGACCAGACTGTGGCACTGGTTGAGGCGAGTTGATTTAAAAGTATATTCTCTGCGTCACTTGTTTCTAGGCTACATCCTTCTTCTTTGGCAACTGCCAACAGGAGAAAATGGATTAGTCGTAGTTTATCTCGATGTGATAGTTCGTTAACTGTGGATAAAATTTCGCTGAGAGTCATGCGGGGGTTAAGTGAAGGATAATTTTATTATACTTTCTGCATCTGGGGTTCATCTATTTTGACTCGTTTTTTACCTGTTAATAGTTGCTGCATTAATCCGCGTTTTTGTTGTTTATAAGCTGCGAGTTGTTTTTCTATGGTTGAGATTTCAGTATCGGCTGCGGAGAGGATAGAGGCGATTTTTTGTTGTTCTTTAATTGGCGGTAATTTTAGAGTGAAATTTTTAACAAAGTCGCTAGGAACTCTTTGCTGTCCGCCCGATCCTTGCATCATGGCTTTACCACGTACTCTAAAATTATAGGTTCGAGTTAAATAATATAAATAAATTGGGATAATTTTTGATTTTGCTCTAAGTACATAGAACTCTGTGCTTCCAAAAGCTAATCCTCGTAAACCTTGAATGAATGCACCCTTTCCATTCTCAAAACACGGTGTAATTTTTGCAATAAGCGTATCGCCATTAATAAACGCTGTATATCCGCTTGTACAAACATCTGGATCGATGTTAGCTATATTTTCTAAATTCCCAGATTCAGAAACACTTGCCATTTCAACAAATTCACCTATGAAGTGAATGTTTTGAGGATGTTTTCTAGGATTAACATCTGCAATTTCTTCTATCGAAACTTTTCTCCACTCACTACCCTCAAACTCCTTAAACCGCTTCTTCCCCGTCAATAGCTGCTGCATAAGCCCCTGTTTTAGCTTACGCTTGGCGGTGATGAGTTGCTCTAGGAGTGCGATCGCTTTATCCCAAGTGCTGAGAATCTCCGCGATTTTGCGTTGTTCAGTAGGAGGTGGGGCAGCGATCAGTAATTGTCGAATTTTTATTATCCCCAGTGCTGGCTGTGAAGTTGTATGTAGAGTTCTATATATTTGTCTTGCAATATGGTTTGATTTCAACCAATAAAGAACGAAAAAAGTATTTATTCTTGGCTTGATTAAAACGACATTGGCACTCAAAGCGTATTTAATACTACTTTTTGGTAAGAATCTAGGGAATCCAATAGTGCCAATTTTGCCAAAGATAATACCACCTTCATCAATTAATATGTCTGCTTGTTGTTTTGCCCATACTTCTTTAGATACTTTCCTGCATGATTTAATATCAATTTCACCATTAGGCAAGAAGTCATTGACACCAATATAAGGAATACCATCTAATACTTCAGGGGGTGTCCGATGGTCGGGTTGAGGGTCTAGAACCTCAGCTACATCACCAAGATTAGTAATATTCCATTCCGAAGGTAAAAAGGTAAAATTCATAAATAATTAATTAATTAATTAATTATTAAATTTATAAACCTAGCTCTCCAAGAAAAGCAATCATTTGCTCACGAATTATTGCCATTTCTGTCTCAATAGAATTTATTTCTGCCTGAACTTCTCCAATATCTATCTCCTCCTCCTCCTCAAAAGTATCTACATACCTGGGAATATTCAAATTGAAATCATTTTCTTTAATTTCTTCAAAACTAGCAAGATAAGCATACTTATCTACAGTCTCCCGTTTCTGATAAGCAGCAACAATCTTCTTTATATCCTGCTCTCGTAAATTGTTCTGGGTTTTGATATCAGCAAAGTCACGACTAGCATCAATAAAAACAACGTTATTATCTATTTTATTTCGCTTAAAAATCAGAATCGCCGCCGGAATACCAGTACCAAAAAATAAATTACTCGGCAACCCAATCACCCCATCAAGTAAATTCTCCTCAATCAGTTGCTGACGGATTTTACCCTCACTGCTACCCCGAAAAAGAACGCCGTGAGGAACTACCACCGCTACCCGTCCACTCATTAGGGTTGTTGTTTCAATCATGTGACTGATAAAAGCAAAATCCCCTTTACCTTTTGGCGGAATACCCCTATCAAACCGTTTAAATCTGTCACTCCCCACATCATCTGCGCCCCATTTATCCAAACTAAAGGGAGGATTCGCCACCACCACCTCGAAGCGCATTAGCTTATCATCTTCCAGCAACTTCGGGTTACGAATGGTATCACCCCATTCAATTCGCGCACCATCCACCCCATGCAGAAACATATTCATCTTGGCTAAAGCCCAAGTACCGCCAGTATTTTCCTGTCCGTACAAACTATAATCATTACTGCCTTGTCGCTTTACATAATTAGCGCACTTAATCAACAGCGAACCAGAACCACAAGTGGGGTCACAAATCCGTTCTCCCGGTAATGGTGCTATCAACTCCGCTATCAACTCCGAAACTTCCGCCGGGGTGTAAAACTCTCCCGCTTTCTTCCCTGCACCCGCCGCAAACTTAGCAATTAGGTACTCATAAGCATTGCCAATTACATCCAGATTGCCAATCCGCGAAGGACGCAAATCAAGTTTAGAATTGGCGAAATCCTCCAGCAACATCTTCAGCCGCACATTGCGTTCGCGGGTTTGTCCTAAGTTAGATTCACTGTTGAAGTCAATATTTCTAAACACTCCCGACAGTTTAGCCTTATTCGATTCTTCAATCTTCTCCAGTGCCTTGTTGATGATATCGCCCAGATTTGTCTCGTTCCTTTGGCGATACAAGTCATCAAACCTGCACCCTTCCGGTAATACGAACCGTTCACGCTCCAACCGCCGCAGGATACGCTCTCTGTCATCCCCATATTGTTCTTTTAATTTCTCATAGTGTTCAGTCCATACATCACTGACGTATTTCACGAACAACATCACTAGCAGATAGTTTTTATACTCACTGGCATCTATAGTACCTCTGAAGGTATCACAAGCATTCCAGAGGATACTGTTAATTTCATCTTGACTGACAGGGAGTAGGGGAATTGTGAAATTGTCCATGAACGAGGTAAATTACCAGATAAGACTATTTAGTTCAGAATTAAATGAATGACTTTGCCTCTCTCAATTTTTGAGGCAAATATCCTTATGGATGGTTATGATACCTGAGTTTCACCACCATCACCCCAATTGTAGGGGCGAAATGTGCGATCAGGGTGAAATGAGCAGTGATTCCGAAAGTTACGTTAAGGACCTGATGAGCCGCTTTCAACCCAAGCGATCTGCTTTATAGCGCAGCGCTTCGCTATCGCCAGGGATAAAACTGTATCAATTGAAGTCTCTGAAATTTAAGGGCTTCAAACCCTTGCTCTACCGTATTAAATTGCTGCACCAAATAGGGTATAGATTAGTTGGTTCGTTGAGAACAGTCCATTAATATTGATTGGCAGAATACTTATCCAGCTTGGGTTACAGCCAAGCGCGTAACTTTCTGTACGATTGCGCATCTACCCCAGAGTACGGGGCATTTCTTTGGTGCGTCCAGATCGGATCGTACCACACGGGGCGATCGCACTGATGACCCCTCCTAAGGACGGATTAAGTGGTGAGAGGAATTGATCGCGAAGCAAGGTAGATTAAGCCGATGAGCCGCCGATTACAACAAATCGACCATGTGTGGAATGTATAGCTAAACTGTTGATATTGTTCTTTAACCCCACCACCGTGACACATCTTGAATGGCAGAAGCTGTATCTTTTACTGCTTGTTGACCACCTAAAGTAAATATTACAGGAATTAATGCGTTTATATCACTGAGTAAGTTTGGGCGAGTGTGAACAGATAAAATGTGAAGGGTATCTCGCCAGAGAGAAAAAAGTAGAGTTTTTTGTACTTGTAAAAGTTGAAGAGCCAAACTACTTGTACTTAGGGCATCAGCGCGATGTCTGTAATCCTCAATTTCCCTAGCAGCAGCCAGTGCCTCAGGTAACAATTCAGGTGGCAGTTTAGGAGCCAAACTACTTAGGGCATTGGCGCGATACTTCCCAGACTGAATCTCCCTAGCAGCAGCCAGTGCCTCAGGTAACAATTCAGATGGCAGTAGAGAAGCTAAACTACTTAGGGCATTGGCTCGATGTCTGTGATCCTGTATCTCCCTAGCAGCAACCACTGCCTCACTTAACAACTGTGGCAGTAGAGGAGCCAAACTACTTAGGGCATTGGCGCGATGTCTCTGATCCTGAATCTCCCTAGCAGCAACCACTGCCTCACTTAACAACTGTGGCAGTAGAGGAGCCAAACTACTTAGGACATTAGCGCGATGTCTCTGATCCTGTATCTCTCTAGCGGCTGCCACTGCTTCAGTTAACAATTCAGGTGGCAGTAGAGGAGCCAAACTACTTAGGGCATCGGCGCGATACTCCCCAAACTGAATCTCCCTCGCAGCAGTCAGTGCTTTTCTTAGTGCTAATTCTTTTAGATTGGGTGACAAACAATTGACTAGCTCAGTAAGCAAGTTTGCTTTGTATTTTGGATTCGAGCTTTGTAGCACATAGGCAAGTCCTTGAGAAGGAGTCCACACATTTTTTTTGAGCAATGCAATCAGCAATTTTACTGGTAAATTAGCTGCCAGACTATTAAGGGATGCAATAATTAAAGCATAGCGACACTGCAATCCAATAACTTGAGGCAGGGTTGTAAGAGTCCAGTCCGCTTCTGCCAATTGCCAAGCACGAGCAACATCAGTTACAAAGTTGGCAGTTTGTCCCAAGCGATCGCACGCTTCATACCAGCCATTGTGTCCTGTTTCTGTTTCTTCTTGCAGTAGCTGGTGTAAGTCTTCTACTCGTTGAGCTTTTTCTAAATGCCAACTCAGATTTGCGTAAATATAGCCATCATCTTCTAAGGTGTGCCACAAACCGGATTTTGTTTTCTTTTGATATCGCTCTAATAGCTGGGAATGGGCTTGTGCTAATTTTAGTCCTAATCCTGGTAATTCATGTGGATTATGGGGAGATGG
>Ga0209611_10014158_pt1 | contig 10745 bp, 7 predicted proteins | sample S1TSphgellanicum_3_FD_187693 | JGI IMG/M metagenome (GOLD analysis project Ga0209611, IMG submission 187693) | Host-associated microbial communities from peat moss isolated from Minnesota, USA - S1T2_Fc - Sphagnum magellanicum MG (SPAdes) (version 2) | ecosystem: Host-associated > Plants > Peat... | reverse complement strand
AACTCAAATAGTTTTAATTTATTTTTTTTAATTGAAATTAGACGTTCTTCATAAAAGTAAAAAATTGTTAAACATTGGTAAGGACTGAAAACATGCCATTCTAGGAATGAAGGCCTAATGTGAGGTGGGAGCTTAACACTGGACCCAAATTCCCAAAACAATTGACTCCAAGGTGCTTACCTAGCATCAAAAAACTCCTAGAATTGGAACCAATTGTGATTCATTTGAAAAGGGGAAAAAGGGCCCAACACCAAAGGTTCTTCATTTTTTTTATGCCTAAGGTTCTTGAAAATGAGAAACTTTTTGCATAAGGTGTCTCCTTTGTTGAGGCAAAATTTTATTGCTGATAGGGCACCTTCCACAATACATTTTAAAAAATTTATGAATTCATCAAAACTCCTTTTCCCATTATTCCATCAATGCATGCCCCATTTGTTGATAAGTGGTTTTTTGAGATGGTTTTTTAACACCTCCAAGATTATTTTCACTCAAAAGATTCAATAAGTGGCTTCCTTTAATTATTTCAACTTTGTATTTATATTGTTAGAGGTCACATTCCACATCAAATTACACATGTCGTTGGCATGGCCTACCTTTTAATTATGACCAAACCTTCAAGCAGAGTTTGTCCCATTGCAGAGGGGGAAGCTATGTATTGATTCATAGGTCACACCTTATGTTTTCAATTTCGTGATGCTTTTGCAACACATTTCACCCCACACCAATTCGAAGTCACAACTAAAGGTGGTTGTGAAGCAATAATCCATGACATCACATGCACCTTGGACCTTTACCCCGATTGGGTTGTTTTCCAGCTAGATGTGGCAAACGCTTTCAATTTTGTGTCAAAAAGGGTCATATTTCAAAAACTTTGTGTAGTAGGTGGGGACATCATACAATTCATCCCCTAGGTTCATGCATTTTATGCATTTGAGTCTCCCATGTTTTATAGTCACCATAATCATGAAGGTGATGTCACTATCATCCCCTTTACCATGAGAGCCTGTTAAGGTGATCCTTTGGGAGGGGCACTATTTGCATTAGCCCATATTAAAGTTTTGCATTCTATAGCTAATCATTTCTTTTCTTGTTTACTTCCATCCATTGTAGATAACATTCACATCATAGGTCCCCTGTCTATTGTGTCATCTGCATATGAACATTTTTGGACCAAATTCCATGTGAAAAATCTTTTTATCCAACCCCATAAATGTGTCGCATGGTCACCTTTTGGCCTACCACCTAACTTCAACACCCCATCGCAGTTTACCACCTCGTTAGAAGGAATTAAAATTTTGGGAGTTCCATTGGGCATTTCATCATTCACATCATCCTTCATCAGAGATTCCTTATTCAAAAATGTTCAACACGTGGACCTTCTCCTTAGAATGGGTGATGTTCAAGTAGCCTTTGGAATTCTAACTCATTGTTTCGTGCAACGGCCATCATATCTTTTACAATGTACACATTCATTTTCCACCTTTATAGAGTCCCTCTCTTCTTTTGACTCATTTCTCCTTCAAGTGTTTGGGTGTTTCTTGGGTCAAGATCCTTTGACAACCCACAAGGATTTCTAGTTCGTAAACAAGCCTATTTCCCAATAATTTTTTATGGCATTAAGCTCATACCAATCGCTGCCATTGCCTTAGTAATCTATTAAGGAATTGGGCCCTTGTAACTTCAATCATAGTAGCTAGGTTTATGGTTGATCAACGTCCTTTCCTTCTTGAAGCTTTCACATGAGTTGACAATGACACTTTCCTTTTTTAACAACACTTCAAGGCGGCATGTGATCTCCTACCACCCCTAGTTCGCACATGTTTTCCTTTGTTTAAACAACTCATCGATCAACAAATGGTTCGAATTCAAGATTCCATCTTGGAATGTCTACACCATCATACCTTTTCCAACATGCTCTCCAATAAGATATCTGAAACCCATCACGCCCAAATTTTATCATATTTTGGCCTAGGGGCGAATGTTTAGCTTATAGTTCAACCAATATTCCCAAGCTTTCAATTATCTTCCCCAGTCTTTTCCATAGCATTTTGAATACAACTTGGATTGCCCCATCCTTCAATTGTAGGTGTCTTTCGATGCGTGTGCACACATCCCATCGACCCTATGGGTATCCATTTCTTACATTGTGCCTTTGGCAACGAACACACAAAAACCCATGATGCAATTCACGATGCCTTTGCTACCATTATGTAGGATGTTGGTTTCCATGTGGGGCGAGAATAACTACATGTGTTTCTTTCAAACATGTTCAACTCCTTTTGTTGACAAGTTGACATTGTGCTCACCAAAAATGGCATTTGCACCCTAGTTGACATTGTCATTACTGACCCGACATGAGCGAATTTACTTCCCTAATTTTACACCACCTAAGGATTTGTTGTTTCCAATTTGGTTCAAACCAAAGAATGGAGGTATCATGATCGATACCCCCACCGATCAATTCCTCCCCTTAGTAGTTGAGGTATTTGGATGTCTACATAAGCAGATGGATGTGTTTTTACACAATTGTGCCAATGCCCTTTGGAGTTTGAAATAACTAAAGGGCCTTCCTCTTTCTGTCTTGGTTACTTTTCTTTAGTAAATTTTCAATCACATTGCAAAGGTTGTAAACATCTTCCATCTTAAGTTAGGAAATAGCCATAAGCTTAACTACTTTTCAACTTCCACCCCTTCAGGACACACCTCCCATCTCCATGGTTGACTTATTGCAAGTAACTGATTTTAGATATGACAAAATACAATAATCCTATTATAAGCGGTTGATTTTTGACATGGATAAATTTTAACATCTAATGTGAGTGAACTTGACATCCTATAAATTCTCCATTTCCTTTTTCTTATCCCTTTGTACATTTTCCACATGTATGGTGTGTCTATCAATAAAGCTTTGTAAAGTTGCATCATTTTGTGGCTCTTGTCCATGTGTTTACACTTTTCAATGTTGTTTTTTGGTTGGACATCGTAGAAAAACCCATTGTCATATTTACGTAATTTCATATCGATGTAATTTCACAATACTCATTTTTTATGGGGTATATTTTTTGGATAAATAGATTTTGAATAGAACATTTGTTTGATTTGATTTGATTTTTTTTCATGATGTCTTCTATTTATTGGAAATAATAAGTTTGTATGGGTTTATTTTTTTAAGACCCTTTCCCGTTTGTTGTGGGTGTTTGTTCTTTCACAAGGCTATGTTTCATCACGAAAGAAGGCTTATGGTTGCATGAGCTTATGAAAAGTTGTCTCCTATTTTTTAGGTTTGATAATAGTAGTTGTGGGGTTAGCCACATTAGAACCTTTAGCCCCCCTTGCCCAATCACCCCTAGTTTTTTTTTGGCACAAATAAAAAAAAATCTTCATTGTGATTCACTTCAAATTCTAAATTTTGAAATTGTTCACAAGTTGTTAGTTCAATAGCTTTTTGATAGTTGATATTCTTTAAATATTAATTAATTGTGATTGAACTAAGATTAAATTAACCTTTTTCCTTCATATTCTTTTTTTTGTTATTGTTCTCTTGATATAATTTTTTAAGATTTGAATCAATATTGTGGAGGTTGTAATTCGCAAGTTGGCAACCTATTTTAAAACCATTTTGCTTTTACCTACCTTATGTTCCCAGACTCAAAATTTGGAAACCACCAAGAATTACTAGGATTGGTGCCACAAATATGGGCATTTATTTTTTGGAATTTAGTGAAAAGGTTCATCCCTGCGTCATGGGTGGGTCCCAATAATAAGTCATCCCAAGACATGAATTGTGGTTTAGTAATCAAGGGGTTGTAAAAGTCTTGGTAGTTAGGCCACACCATGCATTATTTTATTGTGCACCTTTGTTCAAATTCCAACTATGATTAATTACTCTGCCCATCAAGGCTTCTTTATTAACAAGTAATGGCAAGTTTGACTATTGCAACCCTAACCTTGGGCTCGCAATCAAGGCAAGGGCTTACAAGAGGGCGAGATAAAAGGGAGACCTGGGAGACACATCTTATACTCCTGGGAGTGCAGGAGAGTGTGAGAGAATGAACCTTCACATTCCCAAGGTAACTTTCATTTGAGGAGTTGGAGTCCCAAAGGACTCTCGAATTTTCAGGGAGCGATTGTAGGGGTTAAAACCCATTTATTTAAAGAGTTCTTTATATCATTGAAAAGATATTGAAACATAGATGTCTAAAATGGGTTCGCATCACCCATTTGAACATTTGAAACACAAGTTATGGCCAAAAGAAAGGTCGGGAGTCAAATTGGTAATTTGACTCTTGACCACTAAAAGTCGGGAATCAATTCGATTTCCTTGCGTGCAGGTGGCTTGCGACATATTGTTGGAAAACTCTTGACAAGGGCTACAACTTTGTTTTAGACTTCATCTCAATCAGAAGTCTGCACACAAAGGTATGGGGCCCCAAAGTTGTGGGAGTCCCAACTTTAGGAATTTCGGGATTCCCACTTGGGAGTCCCGGGAGAAAAAACCATTTGGATGTGGGCCTCATGGAGAAGCATAAAGTATATTATAAGGGGGAAGGTGGTGGCTTCCCTAAGGCTGGGCCGTGGTGAGTCTTGTGAGTCCGAATTTGCTCGTGGCTCATCCTAGCACCAAAAGTGCTCCAATTATGCACTCACCACCTTGTGTTGGTTTTGTGCAAGTCCATGTGAGTAGTTGATGCTTGTCACTTTTCCTAGTCCCATCTTGGAGCTCTAGCACGCCCCTCTATCCTTCAAAGTGCTACAAGCCAGGGAGCATGCCTTGACTCCTTGCTTTTCTATTGTTTTCAGTTTGGACTCACATTTGAGTCCATTAAGGAGCTTGGGAATGCGTCACCGACCCTTAAGTACTTTGGACCAATGTTGCATAGTTGTTAAGTTTTTAAGAAAGTCATGAATTATGGTTGTTAACTTTTTTTATAAAAACAAAGAACTATTTAGTTTCATTTTTTTTAATTTTCAAAAAATCAAAACTCTTCAATTCTATGTTGAGGTCAATTTGTTTTAATCGTTGTTTCTAATTCTAATGGTTCAAACTACAATCTAGTTTTGGATTTTAAGGTGTAATGGCCTTGATCAATGAGGCTTTTGAATTTGAATTATAGGTAGGTGATGGTCATGATGATATTATGTAGTTTCAAAATCCTAGAGTGAAAAGTTTTGGAGCAATGAACTTGAGTTTGAATGATGAATTTGGGGAGTTTATATTGTGTGGTGTTTTATAGTCGCATAAAGGAAAATTGAAGTATGTTCCTTGGGTCATTGTTTACTACAATGTTCGACAAGGTGTGCCGACTCCTGTTGTTGATGTTGGGTATGAAGCGGATTGGTTCTATGGTAGTATTACATATGATTAAATCAATGGGCAAGAAATGGTTTTTCATTATGGCCTTGGTGGAACTCCAGTGAAGGCCATTGAATTGTTTGAAGAACAGGATGACAATGGATTTGAATTTAAAAACAAGACATGATCGTTGATTCATCATTTATTATCACGAGGTCCATCTTTAGAGTGTTCCTCTATTATAGCCATGCTTCCTCTTGTGGCAAACCCGCAATTGTTGCTAGTTTTGGAGTTGGATACCCATGTTGATGTAGGTTATGTATCCGATGAATTCTGTGAATTTTATTTTGAGGATTTAATCAATTAAAGTAAGTTAAGGTTTCATTATAGCCTTGGTGGAAATTGAAGGACCACCATTCAATTATTTGGACAATTAGATAACACTAAATTGCATTCAAAACACAGGACACCATTGCCGTTTCTAAGCCAACTTTCACCACATGAAGATTTGGCATTCCCATTTCAATGCGACCTTTGTCTTTCTTATTTGTCTTGCCCTCTATGCCATTAGTCGCCCCTTGCAACACTTAACAATGCAAGAGATGTAAAACTTCCTCCGATTTTGCATGAAATTGGTGAAGAAGATACTAGGGGGTCAAAGCTTCCTCTTGGAGGCCTTAGATCTTGTTCGCCCATAGACGATGAGTCCTTTGCACATTATTTTTTATTCAAAAGGAGTCCTTTTTGTGAAAGAATATTCCTCAATTAATCACCTATTGCCTTTCCCATATAACATAGGTCGTCTTCCCACCCTACTAAATAAAAAGGTTATTCCCAAGCCAGGTCTCAAGGAATTCCTCATGAGGTGTATAAATTAGTTTATTGTCTACATATGGATGTTAGTTCTATTTGGCAAGATGAAAACCTACATGAGAAAAATAACAGAAAAGATGGGTATTGAGATCGACCCATAAAGGATTATTGGTTGAGATCTATGCAAAATTAACAAGCACATTATACAATTACCCTTCAAAAAGGACAATAAATGCTTTAATCATTGATCCACTCGTGATACAAAAAATTATCATAAGCACCATTCAATTTTTTTCCCTAGGTATCTTAATGCTCACCTTGGAAATACATTGTTGGTAGACAATACATCTTACAAAACCTGCCAAAATTTGCCCTTTAATGTCATTTTCATTGAATATTACGAGGAGGTGCTAAAAAAGGATAATTATTTCCTAAGGATTCTTCTCCCCTACTTAAAGTTGTTTGATTAATCTGATTTAGTGTTTCCACCTTTGTAGAAAATTATCCCTTTGGTGCCATCAAAAGATTCAAGGAACATGATGTTAAATTCTGGACATTGTTTGAAAAATGCACCATAGCTTATAATGTCAATTTCTATAGAAATCAATCAACTCCATAGTAAGTAGTCCAAATTAACCCTCTTTCATTTAAAAAAAAATTCTTTCTTTGATTTTTTCATTCCTTTATTTATATGGCATTTCAATTTTTGGACTTTCCCAACTCCTCTTTGTTTCTTTTCTTTTAGGTAATTGGTGTGTTGTTTCCTAAAGAAGCCGAAGAAGTGGAGTCGCCAAATTCATAGGCCTTTGGTGAACTAGAGTTGCATGAGATGCATTGACTTTAGGAGTGAATTCCCCAATGCCTCATTGGCCTTCATTGGAGGTGAATCCATTGCATGTCATTTTTTATTTGAATGGATTTCTTTTTGCCACATGCTTCAATAGGGGTAGATGTCGAAGGGCTCCATCTTGCATTGTCATGTTGTCAAGCTTGAATTAAATAAAATTTTGGATAGAAATGTTGCACAATTCCATCTGTATATTTGGTTTGCAACCCAATGTCACAATATCTATAATTATTTGGATCAAATTTGGCATGAAAAAATAAATTCATCAATCATTTTAGAGTACTTGATCAAAAGCTTTACATGCAAACTCCACATTCCTTGCCAAATAAACCTAACAAGACAAATTTTCATAAAAATCTTAATGTTTTTTTTTCTAAATATCTTTACATTGATGTTGGTAATGTGTTGCTCGTAGATGATACACCATGCAAAATCATGTTTAATGGGCCATATATTGGCATCTTTTTGGAGTTTTTTGATGGCCTTTGTGGGCATGACAATTATTTGTTGGGAATTATTCTCCCTTACTTGGAATCTTTTCATTCCTCGAAATATGGTGTTTCCACATTTGTACAGCATAATCCTTTTAGTAGGATTAGATGCATTAGTAATCGTGATGATCCTTGACAATTTAAAATGTTATTTTTGAAATGCAATTGTGGTCGCAAACCTTCATTTTATAACAATGCAAAATGGAAATTGAAACAGAATGTACTTTATTAATTGTTCATCCTGATACTCTTGTTTGAATATTTGAAATATTTCCTTTTGAAAAAATCTATTAAAATTTTAATTCAATTAGCTTCAATGTTGTTCTTAGCTTTTGCATTAAAGGCATTTGGGGTGAAAGCATACTAAAGTATACAATTAAATGTCCTTGATTTATAATGGGTAAAGACTGAGATAATTTTTGACAAAAACACAAGAAAGAAGATTTAAATTTTATTTAAATTTCATTTTGAAACCATGGTGCTTTCCATTGGGTTTATATTAATTTGAATACAAATTTTTTTAAAAATTGGAATAATAAAAGTAAAGAACAAGTCCTTTTGAATTTGATTAGTCAATATGGTGTTCAAAAATACTTTTTCATTAAAAGATTTAATGAAATAGATTTGTGTGAAGTTATAACACAAAGATCATTGTATATTCAAAGGAAGGAAAATAAATAAATTTTATTTTATCTTTGGTAGAATATATTTGACACATACTTGAAACAAATGTTACACTGCAAAAAGTAGGCTTCAAAAGCTTTTTACATTTTAAAAAGTCTACTTGAAATCTATTTTTACAATGTAAGATTTAAAAATTAATTCACAATAGTGGACATGTATTTTTTAATCATTTAAGTACAAAATATTAAATGTATAATAATTTTATGATGGGTTTTGGTTCTATTTCTTGTTAGCTCAACAAGTAGTCTGCTAAAGTAATTGAATTGTATATTTTACCATGTTATCACCCATCTACTTTTGGCCTAGTGGCCTTTGGGTTGAACTTCCCATTAACTCTCATCATTTTTTTCTGCATGCGACCATTTAGTGGCCACTTGGTGTTCTTTGTCATACTTTTGATTTTCTAGATTTAAATCTACCTATTGGCCCCCAAATGATACTTTGTGTGTTTCCAATCCATGTTATTAATGATTTTCCTTAGTTCTTTACAAATGTTGAGGGCCAATGTTCAAAAATATCTTCCCACATTTTGGATTTCAATTATTTTATGTCAAATTTGTAGTTGGATTAAGATCTCATGATTTCTATAGGTTTCTTATTTATGTCCATCTTCATCCATTCGAGGTCCGCACAAGCGCTCTTGGTCATATCCAATAAAAAAACTTTTGATTTTTAGTGTAAATGCTGTGATGTCTTATTACCCAAAATGTGTTATTTTGCAAGGAAATCGTTGTGTGAAGGGGAGTAATATTGACATCAGCAAATTAGAATCAAAAGCTAAAATGCACCATTTTCTTTCTTGAACATTCAAAAGATTTCATAAATTGAGATTTGGTCTTGTATGTTGGAAGATGCAATGCAAGTTCTTCCTCTATTGGTGCCACAAGCATTTGTTGATCAATTTGTTTTTATTTGGGGATGTGAACAATGCATTAGGACCTTGGGTCAACTCACTATAGGGACATATTATTATCTTAAGGATTTGAATCATGTGTATTTTGTATGCCAAGGGCTACACTATGGGATAGAAGACCAAATGTTGTTCATTGACAATGAGTCAAACAAGGTCCTTCAAAATTCCAAGTGCAATGGTCTCTATGTTGAATTTTCTGAAGAACATCAATTGTCAAAAAATAAAATCCAATGGTTGGACGTCACATCTTGTTTATGGTTAGTGTTGGTTGAATTGGCATTGGTGAAGACAATTGGTGTCCATTATGAAATCATTGTAAATATTCAAAGCCCAGGTTGATTTTTTCTTTGCAAAATTATTTTTGGTTCATGTGATATATGAAAAGTGATAATGGGCAGAGTGGCATTATTCAACTTCCTTTAGGTATGAACTCTTTTTATGCTTGAAGCAAATTAATTTGTTGTGTTTCCATTTTTCACCTTTAAATTATCTTTATCCAATTATTGAGTTTCACTTGTAGTTGGTTCAGATTATTATTTGCAGACTGTGTGATGTTATTTGCAGCTCTAAAAGGTAGAAAATAATGTTCTCTAATTGGATTTTTGTTTTGAAAAGGTGTCAATGTAATTACTTATCTAATTGTTCCAGAATCACAATTATTTGAATTATACTAATAATAGTATGCTAGCAAAAGATCTATTCGTTGGGCTTTCAAACTTCCATTGCAAGTTTCTTAGTTTTTACTTCATATGACACAATTTAATGCTTTATTTATTTAATATAAATTTATTTCAAATGATGCATCTTTCATGATTGCTTTTTTACTTTGGAAATGTTTTCAATCCTTCAAATCATTTTGAGTCTTCCATTTTCACTATTTATCACTTGGTGACCACCAAGTTTCAGTTCTATTTTGTTTTTTCTTTTGTGATTTACACAATTTTCATATTATCTTCATGAGCCTTCTTTTATTTTAAATTTTTTTTCAAATGTTGTTGAGTGTTTTGTATTCCCAGTTTATCACTTGGTGACTACCAAGGCTTACTTCTATTTCATTTTAAATCTACACAATTTTGATATCATCTTTTTGAATCCTCTAATATTTTGAAATTTTTTTGAAATTTTTTTGAGTCCTTTGTATTTACTCTTTATCACCCGGTGACCATTAGGTATTAATTCTATTTCATGTTTTACTTTTGTGATATACACAATATTCAAATGTGCTTTTTCTTATGTGATTCTTTTGATCTCTACTAATAATGATAATATGCATTGGGCTTGTTGGCCATTAGGTTCATTTTATTAATTATCTAATTGTTTTAAGTTATTTTCAAAAAAATTCAAAGTCTGGAATTAATTAAATGCATGTTACTTCTTAAAATATAAGAAGTATATATAAGAAATATTTGGGAAATATCCAAATTTAAGACTTTTTTGTGATGAAAAATCCAAGAGGCTCACTGCAAAAGAAAATTTCTAAACATGGAAGCCACCCTCGAATAATTGATGCAGATCAAAAACTATATACTTCAGCTTTTTTGGGGGTGAAATTTCGCCAAAATGTGAAAATTGAAAAGAAAAAGGAAATTTTCTACTGCAATATTCCCATTTTTGTTGGAAAAATCACCAGATTTGAACTCTACTTTTAGTTTGGTAGCAGTCTTTTAACTAGTTTTTTTTTTTTTACAGTTTAGACATTTTTTT
>Ga0209611_10014157_pt1 | contig 10746 bp, 4 predicted proteins | sample S1TSphgellanicum_3_FD_187693 | JGI IMG/M metagenome (GOLD analysis project Ga0209611, IMG submission 187693) | Host-associated microbial communities from peat moss isolated from Minnesota, USA - S1T2_Fc - Sphagnum magellanicum MG (SPAdes) (version 2) | ecosystem: Host-associated > Plants > Peat... | reverse complement strand
GCTCCTGTATCATTTTAAATCGTTTAAAAAGAATAAGAAAAAAAAAAGTTATGGGGTTTGAAAGTAGGAGGGGTCCAAAGAAAAAAAAAAAACGTTGTAACTTGGAAAACTTATTCTTCTTGTTAATTTTTCATTATTCCTTCTTTTTTTGCATTTCAAAAATGATTGTAGAATATTTTTAATAATTACGATTACTCAATGAAAATATGATTTTAACATTATTATATAGTTCAAACTAGTAATTAGCTTAAAATGTTTGTGTACTTGGAGGTTAATTCGTGTAGCCTATTTACATTAATATTTTAACATAAATAGTGGAATTTAAATATATAATACCTATTGATTATATATATATATATAATTGATTATCATTATAATTATAATAAAAATTAATTGATAATCATGAATATTTATAATAAATTTTGATATTATCATATTAATTGATTCTGAATAATTTTTTTGTTTAATCAAATTTACATTTTCTGAAAAATATTCCAAATAAAATAAAATAAAATAATTTTAGTTGCCAAAAAAAATTTTTAAATATATTTGACAAATAAAATTAAAAAACTTGTAATATATATTTAAACTATGGTTTAGTTTAGTTTAATTTAATTTAATATATTTTAATTTAGACATAATTAATTTAGCCATTGTTAGCTTTAGTTTAATTTAGGTTAGCCATAAATATTTTATCCTAACTTAATTTAGCCATATTTATTTCATGTTAATTCAATTTAGCTTAATTTATTTTAGCTATAAATAATTTAGTCTAACTTAATTTAACCATAATTAGTTTGGCCTAATTTAATTTAGCCATAATTAGTCTGGCCTAATTTAATTTAGCCATTTTTAAAGCCATAAATAGTTTAGTCTAACTTAATTTAGCCATAGTTAATTTAACATAATTTAATTTACCTGTAATTAGTTTAGCCTAATAAACTTAGCCATGGTTAGTTTTAGCCTAATTTAATTCAGTCATGGTTAGTTTAACTTTTTAGTTTATTTAACCTAGGTTAATTTAGCCATGGTTATTTTAGCTTAGGTTAATTTAGGTTAACATAAGTTAGCATGTGGTTAACCTTAATACTAAAGGCACATAATATTATTATACATAGCCTATGTAGATATATTAAGTATAATAATTTAAGTATGTATAAGTTTAGGCCATCATTTTTATGACATGTGTCCATGTTGTACACATTTAGTTGCACATTAGTTGCACACACAACCGTATGGTTGAAAATTTATACAATACTAAATTTATAGTTGCAAACATGAGCGAGATAATTGCAAACGACAACTAGTTGCATGCTAGTTGCATAGTGATTGGTTGCAAACAACAGGATTTTTAGTAGTGAGTTGGGTTAGCAAGAAGGATGCCAAGTCTTAATATGATGCTATTGTTTTTTTCATACCAATTTGGTGTAATGAGCTAGACTCACAAGAAATACAAATAATAATTTCCCACCCACTAATATATGACACTTTAAAAAACATTTCAACTTGTTGATGCCATGGGTTGAAAATAATTTATTAAGAAAGCTTGGCTTCCCACAATAACGTTCCATAACAATATATGCAAAAAATCAAATTAACATTAATTTTTTGACAATCTTAAATTTCATGCTTGTAATATTAGCACATTGAAATCCAATATTGTTTTACATGAAACCAAATACAAGTCAAGAAAATCAACTTTATAAATGCATTCGAAAATTGCAAATCTAAACTTAAATAATGACAAATTTTATTTTAAAATACAATTTGATTTTTTCCAATTTGACTTGGAAATGATTTCGTGCATGAATAAGATTCAAATTATGAAAAGTGAATCCACAAATTTAGACAAAAAGATCAACAATTTTTCAACAATCTTACTCAAATTAAAATAACAATTTCAATCTTTGAGGCAACCAATGTCATTGAAGTTATCGTTGTAAGATATAGTTTTGATGAATACGTGGGTTCATTAATATTGTTCAACTTCCATAATTGATTTTACCACATCAAAATTTTGATATTTAATCTCAAATTAATTTGGATATTTTTATGTTGTGGAATCTTTGTAGGCATTCAAAATCTATCACAAATGATTAGGTTTAGTTCATGCAACACAATTACAAGGAGACATTAAATGATTAGGTTTCAATTTGAGGAATTTCTGAATGTTGTGGCCAACACAACATAGCATGCACCTTGAACAATTATGTGTTATACAAAAAGAAAAACCAACCAAACACAAGATTCCAAATTTAAGAAATGATGACATCAAATATATAATTAGCAAGTCATGTGAAGCTAGGTAAACCATAACTTATAATGTAACCAATACATTGGAACACAACTTGTAGCATTTATTTGGCCAACATTTAGGTGGAATGCTAGTTGATATAAACCATGTAATTGAAACCTTGTCTTTCGTGTAAAACATGTATCTACAAGCCACAACTAAGGGGACCATTGTATAAATTTTACATGTTTTAATATCTAATAGATAAAGTAATATTGCAAATGTGTAATATATTTAGACAACAATGTTTTCAATATAACATTATACCATTTAAATAAATTTCAAAAAAGTTTTATGAGTTGTATGACCAAATTATCCTTAGAAACAATGTTTTAAAAAATTAAGTGGTGTAATCAAGCATGACCTATCAATCCAAATCTACCACATCAATCTATCAAGATGTTGTTAGGACTATTTGAAAAGGCACCATTGTGTCCTATTATTGTGGATGCACCTTGTGAGATCTACAAACAACTTTGATTGCATGAGTTCCAATCTTTAAAAGTGACCTCAATAAACAAGAAGCAACAACCAAGAAGATTTAGGCATTGGAGATAGAACAAAAAATCCAAGTCCATCAAGAAATAAGACTATCGACTAGACAAAAATCATCCAACTAGATGAAAAAGTAAGTGAAAGTAATTTACTTGCAACATCTTAGTGGAATGTCAAATACATGGTTGTATGGGTTTTTCATTTAATCTCTTCAATCTATAATACATATAGGTTTGGTTATTTGTTACTAGCTCAACATTGGAGATTCTATCATTCTTAATTCAAATCTTGCCTCCTATTTATATGTTAATCGTTGTTAATCATATTTGGTCTTTGAGCACATTTCCTATTAATGTGCAAATCCAACAACTATGCAAATTCCTCTTTCTTGCTTTTATTCTTCTCTAATTTCCAATTAAATGACATAAATTTGAATCCTTAAATGAGTTTCTAGATGTTATCTTGGTTAATGGTGGAATAGTTGTTTTGTTGTACGTCATGACATTCCATTGTACACATTTTTTGTATATTATATAATTTTGTTATCCATGTCTTATTTTTGTGACATAATTTTGAAAATTTGTTATTTTGTAGTATTTAGTATAAAGAAAGCTTATGCCCAATTGTCTTATGAACAATGTTGAGTAAAACACCAAATTTAGTTCATTAGGATATTTTAGTTGTATTTTCATATATTTAGTTTATTAAGTCTGCTGCTTAGTCAATTGCTTGGGCTGTTATTTAGGCCAGACCGCAATTTAAAACACTTCTTCGAACTAAGTAAATTCTACATTGGATTCAAGACATGGCAAATAGTATTTTTTTCATCTCTACCAAGTTGTTTTTAAGGTTAGTACTCTAGGTGTTATTGCATGAATCTTCACAATTTTTGTGCTGAATAGCTCTAAATGTTAGAAACATCCCAACTGCCCAGAAAGGCCTGATAGATTATAGGAATTAAGTCTTGAGCATGTAGTACCCTAACCACCATCTAACATCTAACATTATAACGTATGATGTTCTTTTTGTGGGGGGATAGGAGACTAGAAAATAAAATGAATCCTTTTTCAATTTTATGATATAAAAAATTTGGTGAAATTTTCCAAAAACTTAGCAGAATTAGTTGAATTTACACTCAGAAACACATGTTTATCCAAAATTTTGCCAATCTTTTGGTTGAAAAATGAAAAAAATTGATGAAGAAATAATCACTGATTTCAATCAAGTTTTTCGGATCACATGATTGTCAGCAATAGCCATTGGGATTCTTTTGAAAAAAAGTGACACAATCAGTGTGTAGCCATTATCACAATCGGTTTGTAGCCATTAATATAGAACGTGGATTAAAGATGTGTACTTCATATACAGTTTGCAGCCAAATTTGGCTAAATCTTCTTAAGGACAATCATAAATTTTTTCTTCACCTTGCTATGGATGATCACCACTTCAGCTACATAAAAGAATTCCTAGAAAAAAACATGGTTCCAGGGTTGTATACAACTACCAAAGGAGCCTCACTCAAGAGTGAAAAAGGTGAATGTACCGGACCCTTGAGTGTGTTCAGGTTCATCTTTGGCGGTGCTGGGGGCAGTACGATAATGGAGGATAAGAACTGTGTGTGGTACAATAATTGAGTCTCTATTGTGGTACCAATCCAATCACACTGTACATATGTTGCAAGCTTCTAAGAGAGCAAGGTCCAATGCAATACAAGGGGTGTGTCACACTGTGGCCTTGCCATTTACATTTAAGGCAAAAGAAGAATTATGAAAACTCAAATATTTCACCATGCAAAAATTATAATCTTCAAAAAATCCTCTAAAAGAAACCAAAATCCTTCAAGATATTATTATAACGCTATAACTAATCTCAAGTTTCAACACAAGCCAAAATGTCATCTTTCAAAAATCTTCATATAAAAATAGAGCTAGTACCTAGGGGCCAAAATCCCAGCTTAAGCTACTATACTCTATAATGAATCTAAATATCCTTGCCTTGGTAGGCAAGACCAACAAAATGGAATAGTCTCTTATTTTTGGTAGAGACTTGAGTGAAGTGAAGCACAGAGCATACAAAAATCCAGGTAATAGACAAAAGAGAAGGACAAGTCCAAGGTATTGTGGCAATAATGGGCCTTGAAACCTTGTAGTTGGGTCCAATTTCAACAATGGCATATGTTTGCCCTATTCCTAAGGTAAGGACATGGGTAAAGATTTACCATTTACATTACATAAGATGGATATAAGTGAATAAAAATTAAGATAAGTCAGAATATGTATAATAGGTATGTGTACAAACTATTGCACAATCACAAATGGGGAAAATAATTAGGTTTGCAATTAGCATTGCATACTCAAGCAGATGACATTTGAAAACATTCTTAGGGGAAAGCTTACTGCAAATATTAAAGGATTATCCTTTCACAAGGTCAAAAATGCATTCAAGGCATTCCTATGATAGCAAATAGTGTGATCATTTTTTTAAATGATTGAAAAGTATAAGGTAACAATCTTACAAGAGAAGAAGAGGGGGAAAAAAAAAAGTAAATTATCATGTAATTCAAAAAATCCATGACCTAAAAATGCATAGTCCTTGCTTCTGCATTCTTAGGTCTATAACACATTGACAAGAAGCAGCTTGTGCCTTTTGGACAGAAATAGGTGATTTTCATGCATAGAAATATCGAAAACACTTAGTAAGTTAGAAATAGCCTAAAAGGCAAAGCATTTTGGAGTTAAAACTTTAGAAGTAGGTAAAGGGGAGGCAAATAAGTGAAATGTCAGTTCACAGATCAACTCCATTATCATGCATTTCATTTCATTTTGTTCTTGCAATTTTGGTTTAATTGCACTATGATCTCATAGTAAGGAAAATACAAATTTTATTATGCATCAAGTAAATGAAGTTTAAATATGAAGTGTCGCTGTAATATACATGAAACTTCAATATATCATAAGTGCTGTAAATGAACTAATATGAAGTGCAAAATTGTGTTAAAAACTAACTAAAACTAACATGTGAAATATCATGGCATATATTTCCTAGAATATTTAGTTTTGATTTTGTTGAATTTTCTTTGACAAAATTATTATCCAATATTCAATAACTCTGGCATCTTAGGTCTAAACACTAGCAAACCATCTCGTTGCGCACTCCTACTCATTATCAAGGGCTTTCCAATGGTACCAAGATACCAACAGCAAGACATTGGGGGGCGAGGGGGGGGCATCATGGTGTTTGGGAGATCTCAATGTGACACAGAAAACAAAGAAAACTACCTTCCTTAATACATAGAGAGAGAGAGAGAGAGAGAGAGAGAGATGCATGTTTGGGAGGAAGAAAATGTGGGAATTATGTGTCCCAATAGAAAGAGTTAAATCATCATTTTGACATCATTTCTCAAAGGATCACAATCAAATCAAGATCACCATTTCTATCAATGACCAAATCCATAATCCGATTCTTGAGAAATCCAAAATCGCCAACTTTCACAACCTTAATAAGGTAGTAACTACGTAGTTGCTTTGAAATATATTGGGTCCACAACAGATTGGTCAGCCTTTCAGTGTATACCAGCCTCCATGAAGTCACAAGAATCTTGTAGTAAAGATCAGTTGGTAGTTGCTACCCAATGATCTGCAGAAGGTTTTTTTCTACTCAGATCAGCTGCTGATCGGCTAGGTTTTGACACCACAAGACTTCACACAATTTGCTTGCTATATTTGCAGTGCAAATGTGACAAAGATCTAGAACATAGTCCTGAAGCTAAGCCCAAACTGGGTCATGCAGTTTCTAGCAAAGCATAGTACTTACCTGGATTGTATATAGATTGAGAATGAGAAAAGAGATTGGAGTCTTGATCTTAGTAGCCACCAGCGCCAGGAGGTGGTGGAGGTGGAGAGTAAAGCACAGGAGAGGGAGGAGGTGGAGAGGGAACCACTTTGGGGTGTGGTTTTGGAATGGGGGCCGCTACTGGTGCGATCTTAGCATGAGTTGTTGGTGCAGCTACTGGAGCGATCTTCACCGTTGGAGGCTTCGAATGCTCCTTGGCGCCAGGCAAGGGACGTCCCTCCACGAATCCAGAGCTAGTCACGATGGCAACCACCACCATCAAGATCAATGCCACACATTGCACTCCTGTTATAACAGTTTTCATCTTGCCCTCTAGAGTCGTCTTTCTCTATCAAGAATAACACTCAAGATCCAGCAGCTCAGCTCTGGTTCCAAAGTATGTCCAAAACAAAACTTAGCTAGCAGTCTGTGATGGATCACACTAGCTGCACCTCTGTGGACTGAAATTTTCAGATGCTGCAAATTAGATCAATGAGCCCTAACTAGATCACAAAGTTCTTGACTGAGACTTTGCTGTACTGCTGCTTGACAAGAGATGAAGCATGGGAGATGAGTAGTTATAGTAGAAGCAGCTAGCTGCACAACTGTGAAGAGCTGGCAGACATTGCGGGGGGGGGGGAACACCATCACCGCCTCACTTCATCACCACTGCTGCAGGGACTAAACAAGAAGTCTACTACTAAAGCTGGCAAGGAAGCAAGGAGGGGCCCCACAACACAGTGGCTCAAGAGTGGTAACAGTCTAGAATAGTGCAGTAAAAACTACAAAAGACTTGGGGCTATGACTGCATTAAGAAAGGATCGAGGAAGGCTGCACAGATTAGAGCTGGCCAGCACCAACAAGATCGTCACAATACCAAGTAGTACCAAGTTAGGCACTTTGCTCCCTAATGTTTTATTAAGTAATGGAAAAAGTCTATTAGGCAAAATGGATTTGGAGTCTGAGTGAAATTAGGCATTTGGGTTTTTTCTTTTTCTTGAATTAGGCTAATTTACGGAGGATGGGTGGAAATCAACAGATGGGATTTCAAGTTTTAGGGTGCACATCTACTTGAATTTGTCATCAGTGTTCTAAGGGTATGAGGAAGAGAGTTTTCAAGCATTAGGATTGTCAAGTATCACATATGGTCCTCCTCCTATTTTGTTTAAGTTTTCAAGAGTTGTGCCCACATGGAATTATTTCTTGTAGAGATGTTTTAGGATTCATGCTTAAGATGTCAATGTGCACTATTCATGCTTTTTTCCTCACTTGAAACAATTGTAGCTTATTAAGGTTTTTGTGAAATTTTTGAGAAATTAGGCAATTTCTTGGCATACGTTTTTAGAGAAATTGGCACAACAATAAGCACAGAGATGAGAAATTATTAGGCACTTTGCCTTCACTTTAATTTCAACCTAACTTGGGAGGGCAGGTACCATATATGTCTTTGCCCACCTTCAGTGTGTAACATATTAGTCTTCCAGTAAACCATGAGATTAAAAACTCTGACTTCATCTGAAACTTTATCACCATCTCTGCATATGACACCATCCATCAGGCCCCTGGCACCTAACAGCTGCCCTGTTTCTCTAGCAGATTGATTCTTCCTGCCTTGGATTTTGGCTGCTTGATCTGCTACAAACTTGGCAAGCCTTGTGTTATTACATGCTTCTGCTTTTGGAAGTCTAAAGGCTTTCAGGAGAGCTTTCCCTCTGGATAAAGGCTTTCCCTAAGGGCTTTCCCTCTGGCAGGTAAATTTTTTTTTTGGTGGGTTATTCTCTCTAATTTTCTGTAATAATTTAAAAGCTTTACATAGACTGGAATTGGTGACATCTGAGCTATTACAATATGAAAAAAGAGGACCTATTTGGCAGCCTCAAATTTGGTTTTAGAAAACTGAGGCTACACAAAGAGGAGGTTGGGCAGAAGTTGGGCCGCATATACAGAAACTTCAGTACCAGTCATGAGGAGAGGCACCAGGCTTGCAGTGCATGAGCTCAATTGTTTAATTGTTTGTCAGTTGTGGTTGTTGTCCTCCACTTCATTCCCAAGGAATCATGGAGAACCAGCTGGTATTCAGAGGTCAATTCATTTTCATAGAATAATTTAGCCACAAATATTTTATGAGTTCAAATCACATATATGAAGTCTGGAGTGACTAAATTATCTGGTTAAAATATATGCATGTATACATACCACAAACTTGCATATACATATACTTGTTTTTCATAATTTGTAGGTTCTAAAGAAAATCAGAATTACAAATCACTCTGTGTGTGTATATATATATATCCTCTTTGTTCATATATAATTCCTATATATCAGAGTAGAAGGACAGCTTCAACATATGTCTGTCAAATAAATAATTAAATCTAAAGATTCCATGTCAAAAAATAATATCCGGTCCAATAGTTTCTCTATTTTCTTTCACAGAATTTTCTTCTTTGAAAAATTCCAATTTTTTTACAAATAATTTAATTAGTGTTGAAGCTGCCACAGTATTATGGTATTCGTATTTATATCTTTAACTATAAGAGATAAAATTATAGTAAGGTCAGGACTTGATAGTTCTCAGTTTTTGGGAAGCTGGCTCTTACCAGTTCTTCTAGCTGAAGCTGATATCTTTGTTCCATTGTTATGCAGGAACTGATCATAGGTACTAACAAATAAAAATCCTTTTGGTTATGAGTTTTGACCAGGGTTGGGTGATTATTGGAAACAGGACCAGATGGTTATCAGGGTGGGTCTGAGGATTCATAACCAAGGTTTCTCAAAAGAATCAAAAATCCAGTTCTGGTATAAAACCATTGTTTTGAAAAATCAAATAACTAGCCATAAAACTGCCCCTTCATTGTGGATTCTTTCATAGAAACTGCCAGTTCTTTAAGGTTTCCGAACCAAGAGTTCTTTTGATTTTGTTGGGCCTATCACATTGGATCCAACTTTTGGAAGTTTTACCTTATTAGAATCAGTTTCGTATTAAACAAATTGGTTTTTTTTTTATGAAAGTGTTTAGACTGTTTAGATTGGAATGGATTTTTTTGGTATTTAGAGTGTGGACACAATAGGTAGATGTACAACATCTTATCTATTGGCACGGCCAGAGTGTTTGTGAGGCCTTGTTTTCTCAAGGAACCAAAACTGGCAGTTCTCCTATTCTGAAATAATTGAAAACCCCAACTAGCAGTTCTTTACATATTCAAATAACCGCACAACACTGGTTATGATGACAAACATTGCAAGTAATATTGAATTTAATAAGTTCTTTGGAACCATGCAAGCGATACCTTGGGTGCACCCACAATTACACTACATTGGCACCGCCATGGGGAAAGGCCCCCCAACAAAGTTAGTTCGCTTCTAGGAATATAATTGTCACATTGTAAACACTAAATCAGTGTCTCCAACTTTTACATTTCCAGGGTTAAATACAACATCTCAGAGGCCTCACCCAAGAAGATGAAGGTACCAGTGAAATGCTGGTTAGTGTTTCTTTGACAATTTTGTGATGTTGCTTAAGTGGCAACTATCCAAAAGTATATTTGACCAAATTTGATGATACTCAAAATATGAAAGTAAAAAACCTTAAGCACACTTTCATAATTCAAGCAAATTGTGTGGATTTTTGGTGATTTTCTAAAATAAAAATTTGGGCAAGTGTTTTTTTTCAAAAAAAGAGAAACTGTGATCGAATATTCTTTCTCCAATTAATATTCTTTTCACAAAAAGAAGAAAAATTCCCAAAAAAATTGTCACTGGTCCTGCTTCATTCTGGCTGCAAGGGATGACATTAAACAGCCACTGAACTCCAAGCGTTTAAAACTAGCTGCTAATAAACACTAACAGCTGCAAGATAAATTACAAATCCCCAGCTGAGTTTAATCTTGAGTATTGACCAGTGTTGGCTGGTTATAGAGTTTTGACCTGGTTATCAAACTGGTTAGTAATAACCTACCAGCTGGTCATTGATTTCTTATACAACTGGTTGGATTTATAATGTCTCGGTATTAAAATTTCAAAAATCTAATAACCTACCTGGACAAACAAAAACTTTCAATATTTTTTTGTGACTTGGAAATTTGATGCAGCATTATTTCAGAATACAATTATAAATATATCTAGTATTC
>Ga0209611_10014156_pt1 | contig 10746 bp, 10 predicted proteins | sample S1TSphgellanicum_3_FD_187693 | JGI IMG/M metagenome (GOLD analysis project Ga0209611, IMG submission 187693) | Host-associated microbial communities from peat moss isolated from Minnesota, USA - S1T2_Fc - Sphagnum magellanicum MG (SPAdes) (version 2) | ecosystem: Host-associated > Plants > Peat... | reverse complement strand
CTGAGGAAGATGGGTGTCTGCTGCATGGGATATGAATGGATTCGCATGGGTTCGATTTATAGATGTGCAGGTGGAAGCCACACTTTGAGTGCGTGCAGTATAGACTAATCCCTTTCCTTTTGCAAGAGGCTTAACTTTGATTTGTTGCCAAGTGCATTTTACAGGGCTAAATAGCACATGGGTCTTGAAATACAGAACTTGTAATGTATTACAGAACATTGTGCAGAATATATAGGTTAGAGTTGGTTTTGGAAAGGAGGTGCTGCAAGATGTGTCCAGAGACCAGATGAATGAATCCTTTGGACTGAATGTGCACAGGAGGAAGGTTAATAAGACCAGAGATATGGCCCCCCAAAGTTTGTGGGGTTACAAACTTGGAAAAAAACAATTCGTCATTTTTAACCTAATGGCAAGTAGCACCATAGTTTTATCACATATGCATTGCCCAAGGCTGTAATGAGAGAACCTATAAAAATTGTAATGAGCGTCCATCTTACATTAATGTACATTGCTAGTTACTTTTGAATATTGTTGACCAACTATTCAATGGGGAAACCTTCAAAGGTGTCCAAAGGGAAGGGCTTTTCCTAAAGGAATGCAAAGTGCATCAAATTCAACTGTTGATTATGTTTTAAACCTTACCGAGACCTTATTTAGATTTAAGTCTCCAACCTTGCATTAAGGATCAGAAGATCTTCAAGTTAAACTAGCCAACCTTGGCTTTTCCAAGGACTGGTCTCAATTTTAAGGTAGGGTCTGGGTTTTATCGGCTGGTCTTTTCCTGCATAAGATCATTGAATCTGATTCTTAGATTTGGACCCGGACCCAAATGTGGATCCAGTTGGAAACCCAGATCTGAACAACACTGGTATAAACCAATGCTAGTTGATTTTGTTCTTTGTTGCATATCAATATTGTAGGAATTCCAGCAATCTAGGGAAGCTAGGAAATTGAGAAGTGTGATAATATGTTTACCTTTCCAACTGATTTTAGAACTATGGAACTAGACTCCTGCTAGATTTCACAAAGGTCTACAACAATGGTAGTGATAACAATGGGAGGAAGAAGAGGATGGAGGCGCTTCAATGTCACACAAGTGGATGTCTGAATAAAATACATTTCTTGTTGTTGCTCTGGGTTGAAGATATCAAATCTAGATGTGTTTGAATCAAGCATTTGTAATATCGAATGTTTTATGATTTAGTGATTAGGGTATCTTTCCATTAGGTTGTTATGATCATAGCTACACATAGCCTCACACATAGCCAAATTTGTAGACTTGTAACAACAAAGACGACATTTATCATAGCCATTATCATAGGTTGTTGAATTCCCCATAATTCTTTTTGTTTCTACCACATTCCACTACCCCACAAGCTTTTTATGAGACTGGGGTGTTTCCATCCCAAGCATCAAGGTTGTGTACTACTTTAGTTGGGTAGTTCCATCCTAGGCATGAAGGTTGTGTATTGCTTTAGTTGGGTAGTGTGAAAAATAGAAGTCTGGAAGTTTTTGTGTATTTAATATTTTCATAGTAGTTTTCAAAAGTGTATATGTTGTGTGGTTGGTTTCGTAGGTTTAGGATTAGTGTGTAGAAATATGTAATCTTCGAACAATGTGACCAACAATTTTCAAACAAATCACATACCACCCACTAACTCCCCCTACCAACTTCTAACCCTTCATGTGAATGTGGGGTCCCAACCCAACACTTTCCTAATCTCCTTAAATAATGCACATTTAAAACCTTTTCTCCCTTCCACCTTAAATAATGCACATATTCATGATCAAACCCCCAAACGCGCCTGCAACTTTCACTTAAAACTTCTTGCTTTACATGTGGATGTGAATTTACCCTTTGAGAGGTTAGTTCATCACCAATGTTCCTATCAAGGATGCAATTCATCTAATCCAAACCTACATGACCATCATGGCCCTTTACCTTCCTTTACCCCCACCCCAATTGCATTAACTTGGTCTTGGGTTTGGACATTGGATTTCTTCAAGTCCTTCCACTTAAGCTTTCATTGTCCTCAGCTGTACATTTGCATCCCTACTACTTTACAACATGATGTATAAATGGTATTTTATTTTTCATTAAATAAGTTAGCACAAGACCCTTATGATGTGGTAGCTTGGCATTTGCTCTTCTTATTACCTTAATGGTGTTTTATTTTACCCCCTCGATGGGGGCAACTAAGCATAAGGGAACATAGATCAACTCAAACATTTTCTAATATGAATTGGAAAAACCTGTAAGAAATTTTTTTCTTACAAGCCCAAGTTTTGGCAGCAAGTTTGAGTTCAATACCTCCCCAACATGATCTTCTAACTCATAAATGTTTTCTCCAAAATTTTGTTCTTGAATGTGTAGGGGAATACTCTTAAACAACTCATGCTTTAGCACCATTTTTTTTTGCACCCACATGATTTAACACCACCTTAACTCTCATTGTTCTACATATTGAATCAAATGGCTTCTTTCCATTTTTTGTAAAAAACTACGAGCCAAACTGAGACCTCAAGTTTTTATATGATTCCTTTAAGTTGATATTCCCAACGCATATCACATTTATTTGCAAGTGACTTCCTTTTAGGATTATATTTGAACACTTTCAAAAATGTTTTCACCCAAAATATTCTAAATATAAATTTTCACAATCGTTTCAACTTTGTTCCCATATCGCACAAGGTCACATTTCATGTCAAATTGCACGTGTCCTTGGGGCAACTCACCTTTTAACCATGACCAAGCCCTCATGTAGAGTTTGTCCCATTGTCGAAGGGGAATTGTTACATCAATTCACAAGCTGCACTTTATGCCTCCAATTTTGCAACACTTTTGCGACACATTTTTCCCAACACCAATTTGAAGTAGCAACCAAAGGTGAATGTGAGGCAATAATCCATGACATCAAGTGCATTTTGAACCTTCACACCAATTAGTTTTTTTTTCCAATTGGACATGACAAATGCCTTCAATTGGGTGCAATCATAATCCAACGAGCCATAAAGGGCATCGAACTACCAAAAAAAACAAAGTCAAAATTTGATAAATATTTAAGTTTTTCCATTTAAAACCATGGTAAGTTATTGTTTTTTCATTCATTTGAATGTTTAGGAACTCAAACCAAAAATCCATTTGATGAAATTTTAAGTTTTAAGTTTTTATTTAAGACCTTGAAAAGTGTATAGGAACGTGTCAAACAAGAGTCAATTTTACAAAAGACTATCAAAAGGACTCATATAATAAATCACATTTGATGGGAAAAAATTAAGGACTTATTAACCAAATTAAAAACATTCATACCCTAAGATATATGGAATTGTAAAACTTCAAACATTCAAAGAACTTTCCAAAATTGATCTAGAATTTTAAAACTTCAAAAGTCTTTTACCACACATAAATGGGTTAAATGTACATGATGTTTTTTTAAAAGTTGTATTTTATTAGACAAAAAAACATAAAAATGTAAAAATTGATTATGATTTGAAATTATTATCATTTTTAAAAACAAAACACTCACTACAACAAAAGGTGTGCATGTACACTAAGTGATTTCACTAGATTTTGAGTGAATTCACTAGTTGTACTGAATGGAGACTAGTGAAGAAATAATGAATTCACTGGTCTAATGAATGGGGAATAATGAATTGCACCCACATTTTGTAGTAATGATTAAATTTACAAAGAATTAAGACACTTTCAAAAATTCATATTTACTCAAAAATGAACAAGAAAAAAACATGTCATGTATTTGGACAAGTATAGGCATTTATTATAACAAGTTGCAAAAAAAATTGTTCCAAAACTCATTCATATGAAAAAGTTTTTTATAAGGAATGTGAAGAACTTTTATGAAGACCTGTAATGCATGAAAAATTATTTTTCACATTCATGCATTTGCATTCATATGTAAGTGTACATCCTTTTTTTTGTTTTATTTGTTTTGCATATATTTTTGTGTTGCCTTACAAAGAAGACAACACACATCAAGTTGTTGTAAACTTTTTTTGTCTTTTTTTATATTTAAACTATGACCCTTTCTTTCTAGATGGTTTCTCTATCCCCTTGCACATAAAGTTTTTTTCTAATAAAACTTGATTTTTGAAGACACCAAAAACATTTTTTGTGTTTGTTTCTTTGATTGTAGAGAAGACAACAACAAGTGCACAACTCATCATCGTCCTTTTTCTTAAACTTGATTTTTGAAAAAAAGAGGATGACAACGAACTACACACTTGTCATCGTCTCTTTTTGTGTATGTATATTTGTTTGTAGAGAAGACAACAATGAACACATTCACTCATCCTCATCTTCTTTTCTTCGTATGTTTTTTTACAACAAACAACAACGACAATGAGTTGGGCATTTATTGTCCTCCTTTTTTCTTTATATGTTTGGCCCCTTACAAAGAAGATAATGACAAGCACCTAGCCCATTGTTGTCCTTTTTTTTATTGCTTGTCTCATTATTGAAAAGATGATGACAAGCATAGTTCGTCATTATTTTTTAATTTTTTTGTAACCTTTTGTTTGCAACAAACAAAGATGACAAGGAGTTTAGTGCTCTTCATCATCCTTTTCTCTTTCTATGTGTATCCCCTTGCAAAAAAGATGACAATGAACACCCAACTTGTTATCATTTTCTTTCTTTTGTCATTTGTGTCTCACTACAAAAAAGATGATGATGAATGTAGTTTATCATCATTGACGCACCACCCCAAACTCCTTGATAGACTCAACTACGAGTTTAAATGTGAAAACAGTAGAAGGATAAAAAGTTGAGGCACACTCCCTGACTCACAACACTTTGGGGGTAGAAGGGTGTGTTAGAGCTCCAGGATGGGGACTAGGAAGAATGACAAGTAATTCAATTACTCACATGGACCTGTATAAACCAAACAACAAATTGGTTAGTGCATAATTGGAGCACTTTTGGTGCACAAATGAGTCACGAGCAAACATAGACTCACAAGACTCATCACAACCCACACTTGGGGGAAGCCACCACCTTCCCCCTTATAGTATACTCTATGCCTAGTCACAGGACCAACACCCAAATGTCATTTTTGTCCTGGGACTCCCAAGTGGGAGTCCTAAAATTTTCAAAATTGGGACTTTTGTGATTTTGAAGGCCCATAACTTTGTGTGTAGACCTTCGATTAATATGAGGTCTAAAGCAAAGTTGTAACTCTTATCAAGAGCTTTCGAACGGTATGTCGCACGCCACCTTTACGCAAGGAAGTCATGGTGATTCTTGACTTTTAGTGATCAAAAGTCAAATTGACAATTTGACTCCCGACCCTTCTTTTGGCCATAACTTGGGTTTAAAATACTCAAATGGGTCATGTGAGCCCAATTTAGACATTTACGTTCCAAGAACTTTCCAATGATATAATTAATTTCTCAATCGAATGAATTTTGACCCATGCGATCGCCCTATGAAGATTTGTGAATCCATTGGGACTCCAACTCCCAAAGTGGGAGCTCATTTGGGAATGTGGGGGTTCATTTCTTCACACTCTCTTGCATTCCCGGTCTCTCTTTTGGCCTACACCTTTGTAAGTCTTTGCCTTGGTTGTGAACCCAAGGCTAAGGTTACGACAACCATCTTCTCATTTTTTTGTAACCTTTTGTTTATAACAAACAAGTACAATGAAAAATTATGTGTTCATTATCATTATTTTTTGTGTTTGTTTGATTATTAAAAAAATTACAATAAATGCGTAACTTATCATCATTATTTTTTTTAACCTTTTGTTTTGCAACAAAAAATGATGATGATGAGTCATGTGCTTGTCATGTTTTTTTAATTTTTGTTTCAAAACAAAGAAGACAATGATAAACATGTTGTTCATTATCGTCTTCTTTTTTAGTTCAACAAAAAGTCAACATGTGGCAACATGTCGAATTTCTAAAAAATGAATTTTTTAAAAAAAAAGGTAATTTTTTAATTATAAAAAGTAGATATAAGAAAATGAATTTTGGAATAAATTAATGTAAATAATAAAATTCAATAAAATTTAAATACAATAATAAAATTTTATAATAAAAGAAAATTTTATAATAATAATAATAACATTAACAATAAAATATTATAATAAAAAATATTTTATAAAATTTTAATTTATCAAACTTTTAAGTCTTCAAATATTTAATTAATTATTGTTGCTACAAATTGCTTCTGGGTATAATAAACTTGTAATAGGACACGTTGGGTGTCAACAAATCATATCAAGCTACATCAAATTCAACTAGATAAGTTACCATCCTTCTTTTATATTTTTTTTCAAATCTTTGTTTTTGAAGCTCTATGCTAATGGTGATAGCAAAACATTAATTAACCCCTTTTTTTAAGATGGTATGACCTTGAAAGAAATTTAGACACCAAGAGAAAATGTCAACTAGCGATAATCAACAACAAATGAGTGATGTAACAAATGATGAGCAAATTGAAGTACAAGAAAAAGTGGTTTTATATACACCTATTCTTGAAGGTAAATCTTAAAAAGTTTTATGTAACACAAAAGGTGAATGCTTGGTAAGGTGGTTCACTTATGGAGTTGTATTCATATTTCTTTAGGGTATCTTTTGTTTAAATGGATGTGGTGATAAATGTATGTTTCAATTTGTTAATTGATAATTGATTCTAAATTCATAATTTGATTATGAAACTACAAATGTAATATTTTTATTTTGAAAATGTTACCCCTATTGTTAATAATGGACTTTTGAAAGGACAATGTATGGACTACTTTCCCAACTACAATGGTATAACATCAATGTATTCATAGTAAATTTCAATTTAGTTGATTTTAAATGACTAAGTATAAGTTGAAGAATGAAATAAATAACATGTATATGGGACCATTTTCTTGAAATCCTTCACAATTTTTTTTTTATCAAATTTAAAATGATTAAAATTTGACCTTATTTTCATAAGTCCTTATGAGTTACAAACTATCTTTTCTTTCAATTTTTTTGTGCTAAAAGTGCTTGATTATGAAATATCTAAAAGGGCCATTATTCATATGGATTTTATAAAACATTTTTCCAAGTATTATGGTTTTAAAAAAGTTGCATCCATCAAAATGGCTAATGTGATCATCATTATATTTAAGTTTTAAAATAGAATATGAATGTTCAAAAATGTATGACATCAATTTATAAATGATTATAATCATAAATTATGATAAACAAGTAACCATGTTCTTTAACATAAATTTTATGGACGCCTATGGAGTGGAGCTTCTACCTAAAATGAAGCACCATACCATGCATTCACTCCAAACATTGCAAAAAGAAAATTAGGCAAAAAATTACCCATCCCCATTTTTTGTCTAATTTTTTTTAATGCAAAACCTTCATCATGTTTAGCATTTACTTGCTGATTGGATTGCAATACCCTCATCATGTTTAACATTTCCTTGCTAGTTTGATTACAATATCCTCAACATCTATTTGATGTTTTGATTACAAACCCTTCATGGTTTATAAATGAATATTTCATCTTTTTTATCGATATTCACATTCATTTGATAAGATGTTTTTGTTAAGGCTGGGATGGTTTTGCATGAAAGTGATCATGAAAAAAGACCACCAAATCATGCAATGAAAAATGTAGATTAAGTACACAAGGGGTCAATCGTCAAGGTGGGAGTGCAAGATCAATGGATGCATCAAAAGTTACGTGACTAAATAGTTGTTTCACTAACATTTGGACAACAAACATGGGCTTCACATGGAAATAGATAAATTTGGCCATCCTATTTGTGTTGGAAGGCCAAGGCAACAAAACCACCATGCCATCAATGCTCGAATTTTCAGCAATCCACAACCACGACAAACATGGAGTGAAAAAAAAAAAACAATTAACCCCAACAAATAAAATATATTGAAACTAAATGGGATTGACTTCAACTTGAAGTGAAAGTTCTCGAGTAGGTTTGTTGACCTTTATTGGTAAGGTTTGCCTCTGGCAAATTGTTAAGTGTCATTGGATCCAGGCCACTTAATCTTATATACTTAGCAGCCATTTGGTTTGTTTAGATGAACTGGTACCCAAAAAAATCAAAAGAAGAAGAATATGCTTTTGTAGATTTTTAAACATTTCCTCATTTTTTATCAATGACACCCCCAAAAAAGAGTTCATCAGATTTAGACAGGTTCCTAGTGTTAAGTCTGTTTTCTGACCAGAGTCTCTACTCCTTTGAGGGTTTTCTAATAACTTGTCAGCATCAATGCTAAATCCTTTCTGGGATCGTCATCACCAGTATTTTTTCTTCTCCCAATTTTTCATGATGCTCCAAAAGTGGCGATCAGCCACAAGAAGAACCAAATCTGGTTACAAGACAAATAAAGAAATAAAAAATCTAAGAATCCTATTACATGATGACAAACCAGTAGAACCTACTAATTAAATATGACAATTTTGAAAGACTACAGCTACAAATCTGCCCAATTCCTTCAAAATTCTTGACGATTTCATAACCTTCTTCCTCAAAATGTGGTGAATTTTTTGGAATTTTTTCAAAAGTTCCCTTGACAGTGTTGCTTGGGACTTTTTTTTCAGCAAAATGGCGAAAATACGCCAACCAAAAAATCAATGATTGCCACTAATGCAACATCACCCCAAATAAAAAGGCTTGACACTCAGGTTAGAGCATCCCCAGCAATACTGACTACGTGACCCTGCGCATTACAACTGGATGAAAAGAAATCAAAACATACCGGCTTGGCTCAGCAAAATGCTTTGACCGAGCATTTTTGCAAAGTTTCTTGAGGCTAGTAAAGGCACTGAAAAAATTTGATCACCTGCCACCAGAGAAGAGTGTAATAATTATGATATGACTGCTTCTCCCTGTGGCCAATCATAATGATTGGTCCCGGTGGTTTGGTATTAGTAATCTCCCACCTATTTGTGCGTGTTGGCGACAAATCAAGAGGTGAAGCGGAAGCATCTGGAGTAGGAGATGGCGACAACCAGCAATAGCAGCAGTAGCAATGCAAGCTCCACGCTTCACTTGGCTAACTGTAATGCCATCACCATGCAGCAGGGGGTAGTGGAAGTCACGCCTGCTTGTCATCTCTTGATCCGTGGCAAGCGCATTCTCTATGTGGGCTCTTCTGCTCCTCCTCCTCCACCTTCTCAGGTAACCTTGCTCATCTCTTTTAACACCCACCCATTACCCCAGCATAACTCCCTGCTCAACATCTTCACAAGAAATTGCAACTCTTTCTAGCCAAACTAGCTACAATTGGATCATCAGGTAAGCGTGGATTCCTTCCCTTCTTCACAAACAATTGCAACCCATTCTAGCCAGACTAGCTACAATTAGGTTATCACGTAAGCTGTGGATTTCTCTTCTTCACAAAGAATCGCAACCCATTCTAGCCAAACCAGCTACGATTGGGTCATCAGCTAAGCCACCCACCAACCCATTTGATCTTTGCAGTGCAGGAAGTTAGGAATTTCTGAGCCTGTAGGAAGGGGGCAAAAAGAACACAGACCTTCCTCCTCCTTGTCCTCCTCCTCTTCCCATTTTGTTCTCTAATCCTTGCATTTGATCTGTTCTAGGGTTGCTGAATTTTAGGTCAGAATGTTTTGTATGGTGCATCCTGCACAAACTAAGATATAAAAGTCCCTTTTTATATTTCATTTCCAGCTGGAAGACTTGCTGGAGGATTTGCAATTTGTGAGCATAAGATTCCTCTTGATGGTATCCATGATGATATGTGAGATTCGATGTAGGTCAATTGTGCAGTTCTAGGGGGAAAATGTGTGTGTGTGGTTGAGCATTTGAGTGATTCTCTGAGCTTGTGAGCACCTTCTTGTTTCCCGAGTGAAGTATGAGGGAGATGTTGAATAACAGTGTGAAGGAGTGAGTTTCATACATGCATGAAATCTGATTACAAAGTAATATGGGGGGTGTGTACAAAGGTGGGGGAGAGGCACATGCTACTAGATCTTGGGGGTGCATATGTCATTCCAGGGTTGTGCGATGCTCATGTCCATGTGACAGCAGTATCGGCAAATTTACATGACATGCTGCTGTTGCCACCAAGCTTGGTGACAGCACGTGCCACAAAAGTTCTGGAGGCCATGTTGATGCGAGGCTTCACCACTGTGCGAGATGCAGGTGGCTGTGACTGGGGCCTTGCCAAGGTAATCTATAATCATTTCCATAGAGTTTGTCCTTAGTGCTGCAGTTGCAGAGCTCTTTGCCATGTTTTGCAGTTCATAACATATTGTAGATCATCTGCCACTATTGTGATGCTGTGTGATCTAAGGCTTCCAAGTGATGATGCTAAGTGTGGGTGCCCAGGCAGTGGAGGAAGGGAGCATCAGAGGGCCACGGATACTGTTCAGTGGGGCAGCCTTGTCACAGACAGGTGGGCATGGTGACATGCGACAAAGGGGTGAGGACAGAATGCCAAGCTGCTGTCCAATCAGCCTTGGGAGAGTATGTGATGGGGTGGACCAAGTGCGGCAAGCAGCACGTGAGGAGCTCCGCAAAGGGGCTTATCAAATCAAGATCATGGCTTCTGGTGGTGTTTCCTCACCCACTGATAAACTCACCAACTTGCAGGTATAATAATAATAACTTTACAGCTGGTTTTTGGATGCTACGCACTGCCTCATGGGATTTCTTCAGGCTGTGATTTCTAGTCTGCTTTTTTTAGCAGATTCTTGAATTTTATTTTCTTTTCTTTTCTTTGCAATGATTTTTGTGTTTGCTTTCT
>Ga0209611_10014155_pt1 | contig 10746 bp, 9 predicted proteins | sample S1TSphgellanicum_3_FD_187693 | JGI IMG/M metagenome (GOLD analysis project Ga0209611, IMG submission 187693) | Host-associated microbial communities from peat moss isolated from Minnesota, USA - S1T2_Fc - Sphagnum magellanicum MG (SPAdes) (version 2) | ecosystem: Host-associated > Plants > Peat... | reverse complement strand
ATAAGTTGTTAGGGACTTCCAGAAATTAAATTATCCCATTTTATGGACTCAAGACGACTGTTACTCCATCTGCTCCCCTAGGAATTCGATATTTTTTTAGTTGGAAATCCCTTAGGGAGTCACCCGCTGTACAGTGACTAATTATCTGTCATCGTGACAAATTAATGTCATTTTATAAATCCTTGCTGTACAAGGATTTTAGCAACTTAACGATATTATGCTTCAATCCAGTTAGTGACAAAATAAATGTCGTTTTCTATATTTGTGACAAATTATCTGTCGCTTCACTGATTAGAAAAAAGTTTTTGTATATTTTCATAATGACAAATTGACTGTCGCTTTCCGGTGGACTAGAATAACATCATGTTTTTATAAAATCTGTTTGATTTATGAACAGAGATAAAAATTCTGATTTAACTGTTCATACCTCAGCTATCCCTGTGGAAGGCATATCAGAAGGAGACAACACACCTCCTGAGACGAATGTGATTGCCACAGAACTCTCAGAGGAAGTCCAACTGAAGTTAGAGGTAATACAAAGTTTAGTCGAACCATGCGATCGCACAACTTATGGACAAAAGTTAAAGGAGTCGGCTGAAAAACTAGCTGTATCAGTCCGAACAGTTCAGCGTTTGGTGAAAAAGTGGGAGCAAGATGGCTTAGTCGGACTCACTCAAACGGGTAGGACTGATAAAGGAAAACATCGAATTGGTGAGTTTTGGGAGGATTTCATTGTCAAAACTCATAAAGAGGGTAATAAGGGAAGTAAACGAATGACTCCTAAACAAGTTGCTCTCAGGGTTCAGGCTAAAGCCAATGAATTGGGTGACTTAAAACCACCTAATTACAGGACTGTTTTACGGGTATTAGCTCCCATATTGGAAAAACAAGAAAAAACTAAAAGTATCCGCAGTCCTGGTTGGAGAGGGACAACCCTTTCTGTTAAAACCCGCGAAGGAAAAGATTTATCTGTTGATTACAGTAACCATGTCTGGCAATGTGACCATACCCGTGCGGATGTGTTGTTAGTAGATCAGCATGGTGAACTTCTCAGTCGTCCCTGGCTAACCACTGTAATTGATACCTATTCTCGTTGCATTATGGGTATTAATCTAGGTTTTGATGCACCTAGTTCTGAGGTAGTAGCCTTAGCGTTACGCCATGCGATTTTACCCAAAAGGTACAGTGTAGAGTACAAACTGCATTGTGAGTGGGGAACTTATGGTAAGCCAGAACACTTTTATACTGATGGTGGTAAGGACTTTCGCTCTAACCACTTGAGTCAGATTGGGGCGCAATTGGGGTTTGTCTGTCATTTACGTGATCGCCCTTCCGAGGGTGGAATCGTTGAACGTCCTTTTAAGACATTGAATGATCAACTGTTTTCCACCTTACCTGGATATACTGGCTCTAATGTCCAACAACGCCCAGAAGATGGGGAAAAGAATGCAAAACTGACTCTGAGAGAGCTAGAACAACTCATTGTTCGTTATATTGTTGATCGCTATAACCAAAGTATTGATGCTCGAATGGGTGATCAAACTCGCTTTGGGCGTTGGGAAGCGGGATTACCTTCAGTACCAGTGCTACTTGAAGAACGTGATTTAGATATTTGCCTGATGAAGCAGTCACGACGCACAGTACAAAGAGGTGGATGCTTACAGTTTCAAAATGTGATGTATCGAGGGGAATATCTAGAAGGATATGCCGGGGAAACGGTCAATTTAAGATATGACCCCAGAGATATTACAACGGTGCTGGTTTATCGCCAAGAGAAAAGCCAAGAAGTTTTTCTGACTCGCGCTCATGCTCAAGGTTTAGAGACTGAGCAACTTTCATCAGATGAAGCTGAGGCTGCTAGTCGTAGATTGCGTAATTTAGGTAAGACTATTAGCAATCAAGCTTTATTGCAAGAAGTTCTTGAGCGTGATGCTCTGGTAGCAAATAAGAAAAGCCGTAAAGATCGTCAAAAATTGGAGCAAGAAATTTCGCGCTCTACTGCGGTGAATGATAGTAAAAATGAGTCTTTGGTATCTCCAGTTATGGAAGCAGAAGAGGTGGAATCTACTACTCCGGTTCAATCTTCATCCCCGGAACTAGAGGTTTGGGACTATGAACAACTGCGTGAAGAATACGGATTTTAAACAATGACAGATGCACAAGCGATCGCCCAACAGTTGGGTGGCGTAAAACCGGATAATGAGTGGTTGCAAGCTGAAATTGCTCGTCTCAAGAGTAAGAGTAAGTAGCCGAGCAGAAATATTTACAAACTAATATTTAGTCTGATCTAGACTGGATAAAGGATTCCAGCCGAGAGTTTGTGTAATTAATTCTGCTCAAGTACTTATTGTGCCATTGTGATGCCTATCGGTATAGACAAAAACCACAGCAGGAAGTAGGAAAAACACCGATTGTCCCTGTAGTTTATATTCAGCCTCCCCAAAAATGCGGTGCAAAGGATTTGTTTCAGGAAATTATTGAGTATCTCAAATTTAAGGCAACTAAGGGAACGGTATCAGATTTTCGGGGCAGAACAATGGAGGTATTAAAAGGCTGTGGCGTAGAAATGATCATTATTGATGAAGCTGATCGCATCAAGCCTGAGACTTTTGCCGATGTACGCGATATTTATGACAAATTGGGTATTGCTGTTGTTTTAGTAGGAACAGACCGTTTAGAAGCTGTAATTAAGCGAGATGAACAAGTTTATAATCGCTTTCGGGCTTGTCATCGTTTTGGGAAGTTGTCAGGCAAGGATTTCCAGGATACTGTACAAGCTTGGGAAGATAATGTCCCAATTGTGATGCTAGGTTTAAGATTCCGGCATTATGGGAAAATGGAACGTGCGATCGCTGTCGGTTGCTTTTTGGGGGGATGGGGGAGTATCAGAAGGCTCTCCCGGTGTAGTGTTGATAAGTTTATATTATGAATTATTGAAAGAGTTTTACGGCAAGCTTTTCAGGCTTCAAACTCAATAAATTCATTTAAGGCAGGTATTTGAGCGATCGCCAACCTGAGAACCCTATAATTCCAATAACCTAGCCTTATTGATAAGATTACCTTATAACTATATAACCGGGAGAGCCTATCAGAAAGCTATTTGAGTGAAGTATTTTTCTTGATTAACGGTTGGGTTGCTGAAAGATGGCGATTGCCACCCCTGAGAATTTCACTGCTCATCACAGCCAAGCCCATTCAAGATTTCTCTGAAGCTGTTTAAGCCTGCTTCCAGATTTTCGATGATTTCTGCCGCTAGCACATCGGGTTCTGGTGGATTATCCAGATCGTATAGACTTTCATCTCTTAACCAAAAAATATCTAAGCTTGTTTTGTCTCTGGCAACCAATTCATCGTAGGTAAACTTACGCCAACGTCCATCTGGTTTTTTAGATGACCAAACTGACGGATGCTTAGAACGGTATTTGGAGTTGTAGCAATTGACAAAATCCTGTAGATCCCCGTATTTCAAGGGATTTTTTCGTAAGGTAAAGTGAACATTGGTACGGAAATCGTAGTACCAAATTTCTTGGGTTTGGGGAGCTTCAGATTCAGGTTTGTTATCAAAAAAGATAACGTTTGCTTTTAACCCTGACTTGTAAAAGATACCAGTGGGTAGGCGCAGGATAGTGTGAAGGTTAGTTTTTTGAAGTAAAGACTTACGAACTGTTTCTCCTGCTCCCCCCTCAAAAAGTACATTATCAGGTATAACGATTGCTGCTTTTCCGCTGGGCTTCAATATTGTCCGGATATGTTGGACAAAATTAAGCTGTTTATTTGAGGTCGTTGCCTCAAAATCTGGGCGATTGTAAACCAGATCCTCTCCTTGCTCTTTGTCCTCTTTGGAGAAGGTCATACTGCTTTTCTTACCAAAGGGCGGATTAGCTAACACATAGTCAAAGTGTTGGATCGGCGGCTTTACTAGGGCATCGCTAAGAGAGATAGTTGTTTCTTTGTCGATCTCGCCAATCTCATGCAGGAAAAGATTCATCAAGCATAGGCGATAGGTGCTGGGAACAATTTCATTGCCATAAAAGGTTTCATGCTTGAGGAATTGTGCTTGAAATTCGTTCAGTTCGTAGTTTTCATGAAGGAAGTTATGAGCAGCTAGAAAGAAGCCACCTGTACCACAAGCAGGATCAGCAATCATTTTGCCTGGTTCAGGGCGGAGGCATTCCACCATTGCTTTGGTAAGTGCGCGAGGAGTGAAGTACTGCCCTGCTCCAGATTTAGTGTCATCAGTATTTTTTTCTAGCAAGCCTTCATAAATGTCGCCTTTAACATCGGCACTCATAGATACCCAGGCTTCGTTGTCGATCATCTCAATAACGCGAGACAACATCGCTGGATCTTGAATTTTATTTTGGGCTTTGGTGAAGATTTTACCCAACATTCCCTTCTTTTTGCCTAGTTCACGGAGCAACTTGGTGTAGTGAGCCTCAAGCTGATCTCCAGGTTTAGCTTTAAGGCTCTGCCAGGTGTATTCAGGGGGAATTCCTAAATCACGATTATGAGGTGGTTTGGCGTATTCATCCGCCATTTTCAGAAAAATCAGGAAAGTGAGTTGTTCCAGGTAATCGCCATAGCTGACCCCTGCATCACGCAAGATATTACAGAAATTCCAAACTTTAGAAACTATTTGTGCAGTTGTCATCTAGTTAATCTCAGTAAATCTAAGCCACTTGAAAGAGTTCTTCGACCCAAATAATGTTACTCCATCCTTTAATTACTTTTCTCGCAAACGCTGATAATTCTGATGTTTCCGACATTGCATCAGCAAGATTACACGCAATTTCATCAAAAGCTTGATCAATTGCTGGATCTCCATTATCGCAACGCTCGTACAGTCGATTAGCCTTATTAATCCAGGATTCTATCCGTGCAGCTAAAATCCTTCGTCGTTCAATTAATCCAGGATGATCTAGGTGATAAAGCTTGATAGATTCTTCAGCTCTCAGCTTTCTGATAGGATGACTTGGGTATTTCGCACAAGGTTCTCCACTATTAAGGAAGTCCAAAAGTAAAGTATCTTGCAAGACACAAGGATCTAGCAAAGCAGGACTTTCGTCATTCTCTTCACCTGGATCTTTTGCGCGGGGAGTTTCTGGTAGAAGTGGAAATTTATCACCTTTGCCTTCAGTTTCACCTGTTTCGGGATTCTTTCGTTGACTGTTACAAAAAGTACATGAGTATCGAAAGTTAGTATGCTCAAATGCTAACCACCAATAGCCTTCATGTACTGGATTAGTATCAGCAACTCGATTCTTAGGTCGAAAATGATCTACTGCATTATCAGACCGTTCTTGCTTGATCTCACAATACCAGCACTTGTCATTGGACAAATTAGCCAATGAATCTTTAAGTGCGCTCCACACAGCACTGTTTCGATTGATAGTTTTCTTGCGAAAGTCTACTATTGCAATTGCTTCAACAGTGTGTTTAGCATCATTTGCTTTGTCAGACCATCCTTCAGGTAATCTAAGCAATCTGTTGTTGATGTAACGCATACATTTAATCTTGGTTCTGGCGACTTCTAGCAAGTGCTCGTTCAACAAGCCTCTTAGCTTTTGCTTTCCTTTCGGAAAGAGAAAGATTGGACATTTGTTGACTTACGTCTTGGGCCGCATCATACTCATAACGTGCCCGTAAATACTCTGTATAGATAGGGTCACGGGTTTCATATCCAAAACCATATCCTTCTAACTTTTGGTTTACCTCCTCTAAATCCGATCTTTCTTCATCATTAAGTGATTCTTCTTTAACCGTTAACTCTCGCTTTTTCTCAAGTAGCTCAAGCGTAGAACGATCAATCGCTGCGGGTAAGCCGAACATGTCGCTCGTTACAATTGCTGCGTAGCCCATTCCACGAGGATCAATTTCAGGTGGTGTGACACTGATAGATAGATCGTCCATATCTCTCTTCAGGATTTGGATTTGCTGCTTAAGTAGTTCAGCAATAGCCAGTGGATTATGGGTCGTCAGTACAACGTGACAGCTTTCGCGACTTGCTTGGTCATTACCGACAAATTTCTCAAGATATTGAAGATAGTCGATACTCCATCGCGGGTTCAAATGGGTATCAGGTTCATCAAGTAGAAATAAGCTCTCGTCTTCTGCTGTAAACCGGAGCAACCCTAGAACAGTTAAAAGCTGTTGTTCGCCCTCACTCAGTTCTTTAAAAGTGACAGAACCATCATTTTTTCGGAGATTGACTCGAATTCTGACTTCTTCTATTATTTCAGAGACATAAGTACTTTCTAAATCCCGAAAAAACTCTTTTGGAGTTTGTTGCCCAATTAACCCTTGAAGCGCATCTAAGTCTTTGAGATATAAGTATAGAAATTCCAAACTTTTATCGCTCCACAATGACACAGGAACTCGACGAGTTATACGAATCGGAGCAAAAGAAACATCGTACAATCGGGCAAGAAAGTTACTGACAACACCGCGTGCATTCCAAAATCTAGGATCTCCTTCATTTGATTTCCAGGGAGGCTGACGCATCACAAATAGGATTGAATCAATGCCGTTGTCAGGATCTAGTCCTAACTGATTGTCTAGAAACTCACGCACTATATTATTTTGATCTGCATCATCATTCTTTTGCTTCACAAAAGCTAGCAATACAAATTGACTATGCACAGGCAAGGCATAGAATAAACGTTTAAAGCCTGGATCTTTCCCAATGCGTAAATCTCTATCATAGTTGGTTAAATATTTATGAAAGACCTTCTCCATTCGATCGCTTTCACCTGAGTAGTAACCAAATATATATTTGGGTAAGTACTGGTCTTGATTCTTGCGGAGTTCATTAAGAGTAATCTTTCTCCCTAAATCGTCGTTTTGGCTCTCGGATTCAATATCAAAAATTGAGCCTTGATTAATTATTTCTTGTGATTCGTTGCTGTCTTCTACAGAGATATGAATTTGGTACGGGTTCTTAGCCCGTTTTGGATCTGCATCAATATGTACAAAATTATCTCGACACCGATACTTGATGCGATAAGGAAAAGAGGGCTTGTTTCTTCCCTTCATAATTAGGTCACGAAAAAGGGTTGCTAATGCTTCTAAGACATTAGACTTTCCGGTTCCATTCCAACCGATGACCACTGTAATCCATTCCCCTTGGTCAAAGTCAATGGTGACATTCTTCAGGTTTTTATACTCGCCAATCCACAACCAATGTAGCCGCATGGTTAACTCCTATCTATTGGGAGAATGCGTAACCAATCTTCATCACCGCGTCGATCTATTTCAATACGATTTTCCTTTTCTAAATTCCGCAGTTGAAGATATAGCTTCTCAATAGTGTCTGTTTTTTCTTCATCTATAATACCATTGATGCCACACTCTTGGAAAACATCCTGAGCACTAAGCCAGGTATTCGCAGACTCAAGAACTCTGATTAAATCCACCACTTCTTTTTTCCTCGGCTTTTTTCTTGAAGTACTTATTTTATTGGTTGGTTTGGGAAGAGCTAGGCGTTCCGCTCTGATCCGTTCTAGCAAAATACTGGCAGGTTCGTCATTAGGGTCTTGCGCTAATAAATGCCCAGAGAAAGCTTTCTTGAGAATACTTTGTCGGAGTAGATCAACTTTTTTGAGAGTTTCGCTGATTATTGCTTCAAAGGGATCTAAGACGGAAATTTTTTCTTCGAGTATTTGAACAATCTTGTTTTGTTCCTCAAAGCTAAGGAAGGGAATTGCCAATAATTCAATATTAGGTACGTTTAGATTTGGGCGACCACTTCCTGTACTTTTTTCATAAAAATGGTTTTGTGCCCTTTTAGATTTTAAGAAATAAAAGATGAACCAAGGGTTAATATGAGTTGCTAACCTATAGTGAATTAGAAAAGCTCCGGCTATAGCTTTTCTGTCGTCATTAAAGACAGAGATTGTCCCAATGCTGCCTGTTCGAGTAATTAGTAAATCGCCTTTAACTAACTTATATTTTTCATATTCATCATCACTGATCAATAGTTTGGGCGAATTTTTCCAGTCAACCTTGCCAGAGTCACTAACATCTGTAGTCCGTAGAATAGCAACACCTTCATCGACATAATCTTTACTTGAAAACCTTGGACCATACATAGAAAATTCTTTGATATGAGCCAGGCTTATCCATGTCCAAATCTCTGGCAATTCAGGCAAATTTACCGTGTCCCTTTCTGTTAATGGAAGAACAATTTCAGGTTTTTTAGGCTTGCTAGGCTTTTTATCCTCCTTGCCATTCTCTTCCCAAGCTTTAACCGCTTCTTCCCACTCATTTAGCTGCCGCTGATAGCGATTTTCGCGTTCCTGCTGGATATGCTCTAGTAGTTGATCCGCTGTTTCTAGCTGGTCAGTATGAGCCTCACGCCATTCTTCAGTCAACTTGCCTTCAAAAGCATATTTCAATATTGACTGACGATATACCTTGAGTTGCTCTTGAGCAGTTCTTAGGTATTCAATTCCTTTATCAAGCTCTGAGAAAAATTCCTCAATTCGATTAACAATTCTGTATTGTTCATTTGACGGAGCAATAGGAATAGGTAATTGAGAAAAAGCTTTTCCTGATAACTCCTTAAAGGTAGTACCCCCTGCTCTTTCCTCAGCAATATGCTTTGCACTTTTCAAATAGTAATAAATGTATTCATTAAATATACCTTGTGCAGGAATAAGGCTCTTAAAGCCCTGATTTGTTGAAATCTCAGCTTGAGAAATTACAACATACCCAATTGGTGCTCGTGAAGAAAAATGGACACTTCCAGCAGGCATCAATTTTGCTGATGAATTCTCTAATCCCTCATTTGTAAGACTTTTAGCTCCTCTCACAATGAACTTGTTGTTGTAATCAGACAGATCTGCTGGCGTGATCCAATTTATTTCACCATTCCAGTAGGAAGGATCTTTAGTAGATGGAGTGCCACCAGATACAACATCCCCCAAATCTGCAATGCTAGTCCACTGCCAGCTATCAGGTAGTTCCCATAAAACTTCATCACTCATGCTGCGTTGCCCAATCCTTTTGCAGCACATTAATTGTAAAATCCATTTCCACTAAATTGACCTTTTAAGTCAGCTAGCACCCTGGAGATAATTGTTTTCAACTTTGGCGCATCCTCCTGAACCACTTTCCAGATCATCTCTACATTTGTATCGAAATAATCATGAACCAGTTTATCTCACATTCCGGCAATGTCTCTCCAGAGAATGTCACGATATTGGCTTCTCACTGAATCCGGTAGCCGGTTCTCTAACGCTCAAAGCTTTTGAGATTATCCCTTAATTGTTGATGAATGCGATCGCCCCAAAAAGGAATCACAGTTTTTCCCTGACACAGTGCCTCTAAAGCCGCTTGCTGATTAAACTCCGCCAGTTGTAAAGGTTGTTCAGGCGATCTTGAGGGTAAAAACATCAACCGCTTCATCTTATCTTCAGTAACAGACTCCTCAAATAGCCAAGGCTCTCTTTTACGCAAAGTTTCCAAAGCTACATGACACATTTCAAAGTTGAAACCAATTGAGAGCAGATACTCCATAGCTGTCAGTGCCAACAAGTCACCTTTACAATAATAAACATTTCTCCCCTTCCCACTGGCATTAACCGTAGGTACTATAACCCCCTTCTCCCGCCAATACTGTAGCTGTCGGCGAGAGCAATTAGTGATTTGAGCCGCTTCCGTGCTTGTGTAGAATTTTCCTTCCATAAGAATCATCCTATAGAAGCTTTTTCTAAAACACATGGTTTTTTAGAATAACATTATGTGTTTTTATGATATTATATTTTCATGAGTCAAATTACTGTTCAATGTCGCCTAATTGCCAGTGAATCTACCCGCCAACAACTCTGGACGTTGATGGCAGAATTAAACACGCCGCTAATTAACGAACTACTACAACAGCTTAGTAAACACCCAGACTTCGAGAAGTGGCAACAAAATGGCAAATTTCCATCTACCGTTGTTAGTCAACTTTGCCAACCTCTAAAAACTGATCCTCGGTTTGCAGGACAACCAAGCCGTTGTTATTTATCCGCAATTCATGTTGTGGATTACATCTACAAATCGTGGTTGACAATCCAGAAACGGCTACAGCAGTGGCTAGATGCTAAGATTCACTGGCTAGAAATGCTCAACAGTGATGCTGAATTAGTAGAAACCAGTGGTTACAGCTTGGAAGCTATTCGTACCAAAGCTGCTGAAATTTTAGCAATGACAACACCAGAATCTGACACTAATCTTCCTTTAACTAAAAAAAGAAATACCAAAAAATCGAAAAAATCATCCGCTTCTAACCCAGAGCGTAGCTTATCTCATAAATTATTTGATACTTAACGACATTAATTTGTCACTACCATCAAAACGACAACAAATAGTCACGGCCACACTAATTCGTCACCGATGACATATAATTAGGGTCTGCTGAAAAACTCCATAAATCGAATCTAGGTGCCAGACGGTGCAAAAAATGGGAGTTTTGGAGGTTGGTTTTTCAAATTCACCCCACGATTTTTTCCCGAAATGCAAGCATTTTGAGTCTCTAAATGCCATATTCTTGCACCTGTTTGGACTAAAAACGATTGAAACCCTTACCATAAATAGGTTTTATCCTTATTCAGCAAGCGCTAATTAGTCACTGTACATTTGGTTTTGGCTATTGAGTAACTTCACTGAAAGTGCGGATGAAAGGACTTGAACCTTCACTCCTCTCGGAACTAGAACCTAAATCTAGCGCGTCTGCCAATTCCGCCACATCCGCATCAGCTTACT
>Ga0209611_10014154_pt1 | contig 10746 bp, 8 predicted proteins | sample S1TSphgellanicum_3_FD_187693 | JGI IMG/M metagenome (GOLD analysis project Ga0209611, IMG submission 187693) | Host-associated microbial communities from peat moss isolated from Minnesota, USA - S1T2_Fc - Sphagnum magellanicum MG (SPAdes) (version 2) | ecosystem: Host-associated > Plants > Peat... | reverse complement strand
TGGATCTGAATGTTACTCACTTTTCATCCACACAGAATGAATATGAATCACTTTTTACATCCATAATTGTGCTCAGAACATGGATGCATGACAAAATGGATCTGACTATTACTCACTTCTCATCCATTCAAAGAATGAATATGGATAACTTTTTCATCCACACACAGAAAGGGATATAGTTAACTATTATGTGCAATATAATTGGGTTGTCGATATGCAATCAGGAAGAGACACATCAGCAAGCCGTGAATACTTTTATGTCACTAAGAAGGGCCATTTGTGACTTATGTCACATTTTGAAGGAGAGGGCAATTATCTTGTGTACCTTGAACACAATTGTGTTCTATCTTTGAACCTAAAACCCAAAAAACACCCAAACTTTTGTTTTGTACATTGGAAACTTAAGGCCCCAAAAACAGCCCCAAACTTATGTTTTCTATATTAAATTTGAAAGTTGTTATTTTATTTTTATTTATTTATTTATTTATTTATGTAGTTATGGAACCTGCTCAAGGGCAAGTATCCCTAAGACATCCAAGTAACCTTGTCCATTGGGAAAGTGGGCCCCCCAACGGTACTTACTCAAATTGGTCCTCAAAGGAGTTTCATGACTCGAAGTTTTGAATTTGCCTTACCTGCACTTTCATGGTCTTCATATTCTTTCATTATATCAAATTTCAAGTCTTGTCATAATAATAAATTTATTCGTAAAGTTCAAGACTTAAGGGGCAAGATTGACTAGTTTCAACAAAATAGGCGGTGAGTCACGTGATAGGGGATGAAAATAAGAAGGTGTGAAATTAGTTTTGAACAATAATTAGTGCAAGAAGTGGTTTCATCTCTTGTTTCACATGCTCATTGTTTTTGCATTAAGGAGGTAGTGCACGAGCTCTGGTGTAAGCAATTCGAGATTTTCATTTCTTGTGAACTTTTTGCAAATGTCAATGCATGACGTAAAGAGATAAAAGATGAAGTGACCAAAGAGTTGGTTGAGGATTCATTCTAGTTTTGTAAAAGGTAAAGGTTCATGAGTGTGAAAGGTCAAGAGAGTTTTCCTAACAATGAACATAAGAAATGAACATGAACATGAAATATGAGCATGGAGTTGTCAATGTGAATAGGGCATGGATCGGTGTGGGTGTGAATAGAGCATGGAGAATTTTGTGAAGGACCCAAGCTTTAAAAATGAACTATATAAAGTTGTAGCTCGTGGACTTTTTCACTTTTGTTCCAAAACATTACAAAATGTGCACAACATCTTCAAGGGTTTTTCAAGTTTGAAGGTGAGTATTAAGGTTTAGGGTCAAGTTTTCCAATTTCCTAACACCATAGAAATGACTTATGTTGTAAAGACTTCAGCAAAAGGTGACAAAATTCTTTTCAATTACCATTCATCAAACCTAAACATCTGGATGACTTTCCTCTCGTGCTTGTGGTATTCCTACATTTTTTATTCATGTCTTCTTAACCTTGCTTAAAAGTCAACTTATGTAAGGTTAAAACAATTGCTCCAAATTTTTCCTTCAAACCTAACATTTCCATCATAACTTTTAACCTAACAATCTTAAGATGTGGGTGTGCTAGAGACAACTAGTACTAGCAATTCAAACTACAAGCACTTTGTTGCTTCCTTTACCAAATGCCTTAGTTATAAACCACATTCTCCCACACTTGCCCATGACTCCCTCCGTTTTTTGGCATCTCCATTGAAAGTAAGCACTAAAGTGTGGTTTAAGGTTGTAAGTGAGACCATACTTTGGAATGTATTGGAATCTGCAAAAATTGATTATAAATTATACCTCCATGCCATTCATGGTTTGCAAATGCAATCTTTTCAAAAACACTTTGAGTTTGAAATATTTTGCTTGAAATCATGCTTACATACAAGTGAATTAATTGCATATGATTTCAACCCTGAATCATACAAGGATTCTAGCTTGCAATTAAACATCCCTAAGTTGAATAAAACCTTTTAAACCTAAAATTTGAGCTTTGGAAGCTCATTTTTATGTGTGAAAGGTTGAAAGCACACTACAATGATCAAATATTGTTGTCACAAATATTACATTTTGAAACTACATGTCTTTGGACTTCTACCAAGCTAATATTGAAAGGGTTTTCTGCAAATGGCACTTAGAATAAAATAGTTCAAAACCCAAAGAATAAAATTATCAAAAAAACCCCCACTTTGAAATTGATATTGAATGATAAAAGAATATATCAATGAAAAAATTGTGATCATCACAATATATTGTAGTGCAAATATATTTCAAGAATCATTCAAACAATTACCAAACTTGATGACGTAATCAATCATATATTACATCTAAGTTCATTATCTTATTTCAATTCTATATGGGAAGTTTCATTCGTGTGATTTCATGAAAACCATCTAGATGAGGTTTTTCATTCAAACAAACATAAATGAGTGAATACATAAAAGTTTGTTGAAAAATCACTATCATTTGAAGGTAAAAAAAATTCTATTGAAGGCTTTGTGTCAAAAATCCATTTAATATGTTTATCAAAACATTAGATGGAATGAAAAAAAAAACAAGCCCCAAAATAATACAAAATGTACCCAAAAAAAGTACATTTTCTTACTCAAAATGTACCACCATAGTGTGCTTTCACCCAAAATGAAAAGGCCAAAAGTTCTATTGGTGACAATTTTCTATTATTTGGACAACATTTTTGTGAGCCAAATTAATCATTTTGTTATTTGTAATTATTTGGACAAAAGTTGTATAGTCATGTATTATCTTTTTCAACCTTCATATGAACTTCAATTACCATTTGGTACATGCATAAATGTGATTAAAGGCTATATTACAATGATTTGAAATGTAAAAATTTGCATATTAGGTCTATCCTACATTTGAAATGGAATTTAAGGTCGACCTTACACATGAAATTTTGGGTTTTAAACTTGTTTTTAGGTTGCCATTTATATTTTTCAATTTGGGTTCAAGGTCTATACGTTTTTATAATGGGCTTGGAAACATTGAGAATCCTTGCATGTACCTCCCATATTGGTAGTTACAAATTTGGAGAAAGGTCATACTGATTTATTTGGACTTGGAAGCATGCCAAATTTGTTGAAAGGACATCTACCTTAAATAATACAAGGTTGGTATGGCCTAATTCCCATCTATTATGACTTTTGGATGTAAAATTTGAAGATATAGAGGTCTACTATGATTTCATTCAAGTCTATATATACCAAATTCACCTTTATTTGGATTTAATTCAAGTTTGTTTGGACTTAATCCATAAGTTTGTTTTAGCCTAATAATTCACCTATGTTTTGATTTAATTCATTTTTTTAGACCTAATTCACCTTTATTTGGACCTAATTCACCTATGTTTGAATAGAATTCACTTTTGTTTAGATTTAATTCATTTTTTTGTAAATATTTACCTATGTTTTCATTTAATTAAAATTTATTTGAATCAAATTCAATTCTATTTGGATTTAATTTAAACTTATTTAAACCTAATTCACATTTTTTTGGACCCAATTCATTTCTATTTTGATTTCATTCAAGTCTTTTTGTACATAATTCAATTATTATTTTTATTTAATTCAAATTTTTTTGGACCTAATTCACCTATGATAAGACATTCACCTTTGTTTGGACTTAATTTTGGTATATTTAGACCTAATTCACCTATGTGTGCACTTAATGTAGATCTATTTGGACCTAATTCACCTTTATATGGACCTATTCACCTTTGTTGGGACCCAATTCACCTCTTTTGGATTTAATTTAAGTTTATTTAACTTAATTTACTTGTATTTGGACTTAATTCACCTTTGTTTAGACTTAATTCAAATCTATTTGAACCTAATTCACCTTTATTTGGACCTATTCACCTTTGTTTGGACTTATTTCAAATTTATTTATACTTAATTCACTTTTTTTTAGACTTCATTCAAGTTTATCTGCATTTAATTCATGTCGCAACCCCACTTTGACCAAGTGTGGGGGTGAAGCCCAACACTTGGAAAAGTTGGAAGTTTGGAGCCCTCCGGGACTCCCGAGTGTTCAGAGCTCGATAGCAAGGCCCAAAGCACCTCGCATTGAGGTGTTCTTGGTTTCATTGGAAAGTTCTTGAAATGTAGATATCAAAAATGGCCTCGCATTGGCCATTCGGACATCTGCAACCCAAGTTATGGGCAAAAGAAGGGCCGGGAGTCAAACTGGCAGTTTGACTCCCGACCACTAAAAGTCGGGAATCGACCTCTTCCTGACGTCGCCTTGAAGAGTGCGACACGGAGTTGGAAAGCTCTTGACGAGAGCTACAACTTTGATTCAAGACTCGTCCCAATCAGAGCTCGGGGCGAGGAGTTATGGCCGTTCAAAGTTCCAGGAGTCCAGCCGGGACAGTTTCGGGACTCCATTTCGAGAGTCCCAACAAAATGTGCCATTTGGATGTAGCCTCGGCGACCAGCCGCAAAGAATACTATAGGGAGTAAGGTGGTGGCTTACTCCCGAGTCCGGGCCGTGGTGAGTCTTGTGTGTCCAAGTGCCCGTGACAAGTCCCAACACCCAAGGGTGTCCCGAATGCTAAACTAACCCTTTTTGGTTGATTTTTGGATGCAGATTCACACGAGCTAAGCTAGTCCCTCTTCCTAGTCTAATCCCTGGGCTCCCAACTCGACCCTCTACCCCTTTTTAGAGTTGAAAGTCGGGAGCATGCTACTAAGTCACAATTTCCGCAACTTGACTTTGTGAAACCCTCAAGTGGGTTTTCACCCCGTGACTTGGGAACGCGTCAATTCACCTTTATTTGGACCTAATTACCTTTATTTCAACTTAATCCAAGTTTATTTGAACCTAGTTCGCTTTTGTTAAACACAATTCAAATAAATTTGAACCTAATTCATCTTTTTTTAGATTCAATCCAAATCTATTTGAACTTAATTCACCTCCATTTGAACCTAATGTTGGACCTAATTCACCTTTGTTTAGATTCAATCTGAATTTATTTGAACTTAATTCACCTCTATTTGGACCTAATGTTGGACCTAATTCACCTTATTTAAATTCAATTCAAGTTTATTTGAACCTAGTTCACCTTTGGTTAGATTCAATTCAAGTCTATTTAAACTTAATTCACCTCTATTTGGACCTATTCACCTCTGTTTGGACCTAATGTTTGGACCTAATTTACCTTTGTTTGGATTTAATTCAAATTTCTTTCCACCTAATTCAATTTTATTTGGATTTAATTCACATGTTTTTGCATTTAATTTAAATATATTTCCACCTAATGTAGGTCTATAAACCCTTACTAAAGACGTTTTCAAGCTTCGGAAGTCTAATTACACCTACTTCAAGTCCATAAACCTATGTTAGAACTAAAATAGTTTGAATTGGAAATTCTTTCCATAGACTTCATCTTTCATAACAATTTGTTCATGACACTATGATTATGTTGGATTTAAAAAGGCTATGCATTTGTGTTGAAACAAAGTTTGTGTGAGGTTTGTTTATGTAGGCATGGCAAGTGATCATAGAGAATCCCATATAGTTTTACAAGCATGTAGGTTTGATTTGGATGACGAGGATGAAATGTCATATGGTCAACCATTAGCAATGGTTTTAAGGAAGAAAAACAACCTTGGATTTTTATAGAATCATTCCATTTGAGCACCATGGTCATAAATTACCAATAGCATTTTTCAAAATATACAAAAGACAAGAAACAAGTGATGCAACTTATACCTAGCCATGTGCGAAAGTCGATATATGTAGATCATAAGGTGATTTATCTCAATAAACCTTGCCAGGAGGACATTTTGAAGGACTAACTCCAAAACATTTTAAAAGAATTAATGACTAGGAGATTTGGTGATGAAGGGAATGAGAAAGCCTTGTTGTAGAATGAAAAAATCCTAGCACAATTGAAGGCAATAAATGGACATGCCACTTGAAACATTTTCAAAAAATAGCAAAATATGATTGACAAGACATCTTCCATTCATCCATAGTACCTATGCTTCATACTCCTTATGGTCTATGAGTCTATAAAAGAATTAACATTTATTCCATCATCTAATTTCAACCCTTATTCAACATGTCTCCAAGTGGCAAGGTATAAACAAAAATACAAGTGCTACAATCACAATCTTGCAACTTTGCCACCATGGCACAAGATATGGTGGTCATCAATGAAGATCAAAAAGCTCTAATAAGGCAAATATATATGGAGGTTAACATAGAAACAAAGAGACAATTGAAAAAGATTAGCAATTTTTAAAAATCTAAAAAACTAGGAGTTTTAACATATGCAAAATTTAAAATAAAGATTGGGATGTGCTAGACATATAATTAAAAACCCCCATCTCAATCATAGTTCAATGGGTCCTCTATGACTTTATATGAAAAGTCTAACCAACTTCTACATAAAGAGTGAATTGTAGCTTTAAGCAAATGAATACACTTTTCCATTGTGGAAACAAAACATTTCATTAGTCTTTTCCATTTTCATTTCAAACCCCCAATTTCACATTCCACCAACATTTTATACCTTGCATGCATGCACTACCTTTCATTGTTTCTATTTTTTACTTTTATACATTTTATGTTTACATTATTTTTCATTCTTTTCAAAAAATTGCATCACAAACATCTCCTCACCCAATATAACCTAGGTCACCCAATAAAATTTACATCAATGTTTCTACAAGTTTGATTCGCATAAGATGTTCACATCATGGAAGAAATTAAAATACCCACTATTTAAGTAAATGACCAATCCATGGTAGTCTAAGACCACCATGTTGTTCATGCAATACATTTTCTTACACCCATTGAAACATGACATATGGGCATCATGTGTAAATCTCAATGAAAATCCCATTGATGAATCTAATGCAACCTTGGAACTATGAGATGTGTATGCCAAGGGTAACTTAGTCCTCAATAACAAACCATTCAATCTTGTTGCCTATGGCTTCATTAATGCAAAATGGAATGAAAATCACATCATCACATACTACATTCTTGCTCTCATTCCAAAATAATGGGTTATGATTGTGTTGTCATGATTCATTTTATAAGTTGATTAGAATAGTTGATATTTTAAGTTCAATTTAATCAATCACCTTGTCACAATGTGAACCATGCTAATGGATCATGCATTTGCTTAAATAATGGGGACCACTAATGCAACTAGCTCATCAAACTTTGACAAACTAAATTTTGTTAAATTCTTTGAACACATTTTGAATTGTTCACATTGTGGCAAACACATCGCAAACATCCACATTTAGTTGACCAATTACCCAACATTAAGTTTTAACTTCTTTGTGTTAAATAGTTAGAACGTGTTAACACCCACAACTACACCTATAAACATGATTTAATGTTGTTTCCATGTCCACTTAAACATGTCAAGGAGCTATTGGAATCATTCACGATGCTTGACAAATCATCATTGTGAAAAGAAAGCATGTAGCACATTAAAAAACCCTGAAAATTTCATGAACAAGCCTTAAAAGGAAATTTTCAAAAAAACCATAATTTAGAAACCCAAAAAAACTTTTAAAACCCTTAAAAAGAAGAAAAAATAGGAACCAAAAAAAGGTCAAAGCCTAACAACCAAAATCAAAGGTCTCACAAGTGAAATGTTTTGATATAAATACCTTTACATAACAAAGTTAGAAGAACCCCAAGTGAGTGAAAAAACAAATGAAGCTCCCACAAGTGAAAATTTTTAAATGAGAAAAAAATGAAAATTGGAAGATTACACTTATATTATTCCATATAAAAGAAACCCTAAAAGTCATCTTATGTGGAGCAAACCCTAAAATAACTTTGTAATAATTAAAACAACAAAAAGTTGGCCAAAAGTGTAAACCATAAGAAGTCCTTCAAATGGAAACCTCAACCAAAAAAAAATCAAATTTTAATTCAACCCCTATTTTCATCATTAATCCCCAATTATGAGCACTTTATGGATAATTAGAAAATATTGGAAGAAACTAAGACAAGGGGTGGGATTAGGGATGGAATTGGGGAGGACTTTATGGGATAATTTTAATATCTCACAAATCTTATGAATTGATACCCAATTTAATTAACAATTGCCATTTATGGTCATTTTAGGGTTACACTAAAATTGAAGATCAAATAAAGATTACATACAAGGTCAAATTAAGGCCCAAACACAAGATGATTTTGGAAATAACTTTAATCAAATAAAGAATTTTTTTTTTAACAATATAAGTTTCTAAAACATCCACATTGTAATACACAATAAGCCCTTTCAAGAATTACTTGCTGATGTTGAAGACAAAGATGAATTTGTTGAAGGCTAACACTTGTATCATGAAGCAAAAACCAATCCCAACATCTTTGAATTCTCCTCTTTGACAATTGACAACAAGTTGGTATTTGCCATGATCACTAAAAGTTTCAATATTAGAGTTGGTTTGTGCTCTTGTAGACATATGTGTTTGGGTTCATGTTAGTTTTCTTGTGTTTGTGTTTACATATTCAATGGATTTGTTTCCTTATTCCAAAAATGTGACAGTAATGACACGTTTGTTTTCCTCCATGCATAGCTCCAACCCTATAAGGAATAGACAAAACATGGGAAAGAGGACAAGAGCGAAAAAAATCAAGGCAAAGAAAGAAAAAAATGGAATATTCCATTAAAAAATGGTATGAAACTAATTGTCTCCACACAAACCCCATTATTGCTCTCATCTTTTCACAACCTAATTTTATGTTTGCTTTCAAATTCTACATGCAATCATTTAATAAGCAAGTTCCCACTTTAATATTTCACAATAACACATCTTCAAGAACACCTAAATTCAACTATGACTTTTTTGCTTGAATGAAGATCACAATTACATAGTTGGGAATCTGATAATACAATTGTTAATTAGTTTGGAAATCAAAGCACAATTGAATTAGGTTTTTGGATTTTAAGTGTGTGCATAAAATGAAAGAGTAAATGGGGTTATTGATGTAGTGCAAATGTGTTTTGGTGATAGTAGGGGTGGAATCAAAATTTGGGTTTTTAAGCTTTGATGCTCCAAAGTTTGTTGTAACATCACAATTCTATGATGTTTTAATTAACTTTATCTTGTTTTCTTAAGAGCACAACTTGTTCCAACAATATATTTTCAACTTCCAATGCAAAATTTATAACAATTTGTGATTATGATTTTGTAAGGTTGTTTAACAACCTATGGTGGAGATGCTTTTAGAATAACTCCACTAATGTTTAGTATGTGACCTTGCAAATCAAAATTGGATGAAGAAAAGTCAAAATGTGTAGGTTTGGCTCAACAAAATGGTTTTGGCCGAACATTTTCACATTTTGTTGAAACTATTACAAGGCATAACAAAGCTTAACTCCTACTAAAGAAAATTGTAATAAATATGATTTGATTGTTATTCCATGTTTGATTGGCCAATCACAATGATTCATTCACATGATTTTCTATTAATATTCTCCCACCTATTTGCAATCCCAATTTGGTTTTATTGATGGGGTTGGAAAAAACTAAAAAACTAAACTTGAATGTGAAAAATATTTTTGCAACATCACATTTTAACATGTCTTATAATACAAGTTTTGATAAATTTTGTAAACTTCAACAAACTCAACTTCCAAAAGCTATTTATCACAACAAATGAAAAACAAATTTTATGCTAAATTTCAATAATGACAACAACCCATGTATGAATATTGTTTTAAAAGAAAACTATGTCATTTAACAACCAAGTAGATTGGACAATTGTTGATGTGAATTTGTCAAATGTTTTTCTAAGAAATGTGAAATGAAAATTCATATGCAATATTGTAAAATGTATCATGGATAGCATCATGATCCCATCAAGTTCCAAGTTCAAACTCCTTCAGCACATCAAAGGAAAAGAGTTTTTTTCTTAAGGAAACTTTATTTGTACATTAGAAACATTCGTAAAGTAATGAAAACCCAAAGTGTAGACCCAATGTTTCGACAAAAGAGGATTCATCACACTCAAGGCAAACGTGGTAGAAAGGGAAAAAAAGCATGGTGAAACTTGGAAATTCTCCGATTTGGGCAGTTTCAAAGTTTGAACTTGTGTTTGGGTGTTTTCACATTTACCACATGAGGTTCTTGTGAAAGAGTTTTACAATGTGAGAGGGGATGGCATTGCAACGTTTGCATGAAAAGAGAGAGTAGGCAAAGCAAGTGCCGTCTACTTCGAACTCCAAGTTTTCATCTCTTTAGATGAATGTTTTTCAAGCTTCCTTTTGTCTTTGCCTCTTCTCTTCAAGTTGGATCATTTTTTGAACTCTAAGATCAATAACATAGCTCTTCACACAAAGCTTGTCAAAGTTTTGTTGTCAAAACTCAAAGCTCAAAACCCAACACTTTTTTTTGTTTTTCCTTGCAGGTTATCACCATCACAACAAATATCAATATCAGTTCCTCTTTCTCTTTTTCTTCCTCTCTCTCCTTTCTCTCTCTCCCTCTCTCTTTCCAGTCCTTAATGTGCAGAGGATGCCTGGAAGGAAAGAAAGCCCACACCATCAGAATGACCCCAATATTCACCTTTTCTTTTGAGTTTGGATCCCAGTTTCTGGGACTTTAAATGAAACATGCAAAGTCAAGGTGAAACACAAAAGTGAGGATGAGAGAGGGCAGCAAACAAGGTACCACTTTAAGGATATCTCTATTACCAAGGGGTTTTTTTTTTTTTTTTTTTTTTTTTTTTTTTTTTTTCTTTTTTT
>Ga0209611_10014152_pt1 | contig 10747 bp, 11 predicted proteins | sample S1TSphgellanicum_3_FD_187693 | JGI IMG/M metagenome (GOLD analysis project Ga0209611, IMG submission 187693) | Host-associated microbial communities from peat moss isolated from Minnesota, USA - S1T2_Fc - Sphagnum magellanicum MG (SPAdes) (version 2) | ecosystem: Host-associated > Plants > Peat... | reverse complement strand
CGCAGTCGCTCATCGACAAGGCGCACATCGTGTGCCCCTATTCGAACGCGACGCGCGGCAATATCGACGTGCGCCTGACGCTGGTGTGACGATCGGCAGTCGGAGCGTAGTCTAGAGTCCGCCCTCCCCGCGCCGCGAGCTCATCGCGACGAGCTTCGCGACGGTATTGAGATTACGCGCGGTTCCAGCGATCGCGGCTGGAATCTTGAGCTTCGACTGTCCCATGCCCGTGGGGTAGAACACGTAGATTTCCCGGGTGCCCAAGTAAATCTCTTCGTCGGCGCGACCGCGCACCTGCGTGACGGCGTCCGGCGGCGGCCGCGCGTGGAGGAAAAATGCATACGTGAGCCGGGGTTCCTTCTGGCTGAACGGGTTTTTCTCGAGAACCGCTTTCATCTCCGCGGCGGTTCGTACGAACGTGTCCACGGCTTTGCCCACGTGGTTTTGCAGTTGCTTCTCGAGCTGAGTCTGCACTTTCGCAGCCGGCCAGTCGCAGTCGAAGATCACGTTGCCGCTCGCAATGTAAGTCTCGACGCGCTGGAACCCTAGTTTTGCGCACAGGGCCTTCAATTGAGGCATCGGCAGCTTGCCGGTGCCGCCCACATTGACGGCGCGCAGCAGTGCAATATAGGTCGTCAAACCCGACCCGCGCCCACTTGTGCGAGCCCGGCGGAATACTCCACGCGACGGTTGATGAAGTACATCATGATGAGCGTCAGCAGCGTGCTCGTCACGACCACGTAGCCAACGGTATCGTAGTGCTCGATCGCACCGCCCGGCGCCTGCTTGACGATCATGCCCGCCGCCGTCGCCGCGATTCCGCCGGAGATCTGCTGCAGCGACGAACTGATCGACATATAGGATCCGCGGTCGGCGGGACTCGGTACCGCGGAGATCAGCGCCGACGAGGAAATCATCCGCGTCGATATGCCGATATACAACAGGACGTTGACGAGAATCACGGTTTGCAGCGAACTGACCCCGAGGTTCGTGTAAATCAAGACCATGATGACGGTTCCCGCGCAGCCGACCGCGAAAACCTTGAGTTTGCCCACGGCGTCGCTGGCCCGCCCGATCAAGGGACCGCAAATCATCGAAAAGACGCCCGTCACCATGTAGATGAGCGGCAGCCGAGCGACGTCGACGCCGAGATTGTGCACCGTGAACGCGCTGCTGAACGGCAACAGCATGAACCCGCCGGTCACCATGAGGAGCGTCGCCGCAAAACCCTGCAGGTAGCGCGGGGTCGAAATCGTGTGCACGAAGTGATGCAAAGGGCTCGTGTCGGGCCGCGCTTTGAGGTGCGCGTCGATCGGACGCACAAAGAAGATGATCACGATTCCAACGGCGAGACCGGTTCCCACAATCAGATAAAAAGGGGCATGCCAGTTCCAGCGATTGGTCAAGTACAGTCCGATGGGCAGCCCGAGAACGTTGCTCGCAGAGAATGCCGTCTGCACGACACCCATGACGCGGCCGCGCTGCCGGTATTCGAACAAATCCGCCGTGATCGCGAACACGATCGAGCCGATCACGCCGCCGAACAGGCCGGTCACGATGCGGGCAGCCAGCAAGAAGTAATACGAGTCGGCGATCGCGCAGAGCAAGGTGCCGAGCAGGAAGCCGCCATAGAAAAAGAGCAACAGCCTCTTGCGGTCGAAACGGTCCGTGAATCCCGAGGCCAGGAGCCCCGCGGAGCCGGCGCTGAATGCGTACGCGGATACCAGAAAACCGAATTGCGACGGCGAGACCTTGAGCGCCGGCATGATGAACGCGCCGAGCGGCGACAGGACCATGAAATCCAGGATGATCGTGAACTGCAGAAAGGCGAGTACCGCGATGATCACGCGCTGATAACTCGAGAGCGGCGTGGGGGCTGCGGCTGAAATCGTGGGTGTTGGACCTGGCGTCGCGCTCATTGACTCACCGCAAAAACTATTTTAAGATATATATCTTAAGCTGTATTCGAGCCGTTGTCACGCGAGATTAGCCCTACGATGCGCTCATCCCATGATACTCACGACTTCTCGCGGGGGCGCAAGTTCGGCGCTGAAGAACTGCACCTGTTGCTGACCGCCCTGCTCGCCGATGCGCCGAGCCATGGATATGAACTCATCAATCTGCTCGACACGCGATCGAACGGCTTCTATCGACCGAGTCCGGGCATGGTCTATCCCGCGTTGACGTATCTCGAGGAAATCGGCTACGCCGGCATCAGCGTCGCGGGTAACCGCAAGTGCTACACGCTGACCGACGAAGGGCGGGCTTACCTCGACGCAAATCGCGAGCGTGTCGAGATGCTCTGGGCGAAGCTCAATTACCTGGGCAAGAAGATGGCTCTCGTGCGCCGTGCGCTCGCCGACGGCGACGACGCGGGTCATGACGCAATCCGTGCCGCGTTCCACCGACTCAAGGTGGTACTGTCGGACCGCAAGATGGAGTCTGCTGCGGAGCAGACGCGCATTGCGAAGGTGCTCGAGCGCGCCATGGAGGAAATCACGTCTCCCGGCGACCGCGAGGCCGGCGAGGCCTGAAGTGGCCGGGGCGCCGGCTCAACGACCTTAAGACCGGCGCCGGCGCCAGATCTCGCGCGGTATCATTTCTTGCTACTCGCCACATCAGATGGAACGACTCGATCGGAAGTATTCGCATCTCGACTCCAGTATTTGGCACGCTCCTCACGGCTTCAATCAAAGGAGACGGGTCATGTCGCAAGAGTCGAGGAGTCCCTCCTCAATCGCATCTGATGCGTTCCCGAGCACGTTAGCCGTCGGCGATCTCGTTTTCATCCGCGTGCGCGCGTTGCCGTTCCGCTGGGTAGCACGCGCGACCGACTCATGGACCAATCATGTCGGCATCGTCGTGGATGTGAACGGCGACGAGCCGATCGTCGCCGAGAGCCGATTTCCCAAGTCCTGCAAGACCCCGCTGTCGCGCTTCATCGGGAGATCCGAAGGGGCTCGGGTTGCAGTCACGAGATTGACGCCGGAACTCGACGAGCAGCAACGGCGGCGGATTCGCGCGGCGGCCGAGCGACGCCTCGGCATCATCTATGACACGAGCTTCAACCTGCGCTCGCGGCGCCAATTCTGCTCGCGCTTCGTTCGCGAAGTCATCGGTGAAGCGACCGGTATTGAGATCGGGGACGTCGAAACTTTCGCCGCCCTGCTGTCCCGTCAGCCGGACAGTCCTCTGCTGTTTTGGCGGGTGTGGTACTTCGGACGCATTCCGTGGCGGCGCGAGACGGTTTCGCCCGCGAGTGTGCTGCGAAGCCCGAGCACGGTCACGCTGTTCGACGGTGTCGCCGGACAAACTGCTGGCGACGGCATGGCGCCGTAAATTATGATGGGGGACGAACTTCAGAATTTCGACTGATGCAGTGGGGAAATGATGCGCAAGCGCAACTCTCGAGGCGGCTTGCCGGCGCTTGCGGCTTTGGCAGCGCTGCTGCTATCGGCGGCGCGGATTGTCGGCGCAGCGACCGTGGCGGACACATGTGCCGTCGATCTGGATGCCATCCCCGACTTTCTTCTCGAGAACGACACGGGCGCCAATGCCGAATGGGCGCAGTGGGGTCAAGCTCACTTCGACACGGCGCTGGCACATGCCCGCGAGGATGTGCGCAAGGCGACGGACGAGAAGGCTTGCAGCGAGGTCCTGAATGCCTATCTCAAAGCGTGGCGACGGGGTCATCTCGCGGTCATCGACAAGCCGCGCGCCGTCACGCCGCAGACGGACGGGGCGACGACCGCCGATGCGCCGGAGAGTTCGTCAGAGCCGTGGCTGACGCTGTTGTCCCGAAGAACGCTGCTGCTCACGATTCCGAGCTTCGAAGCAGCCTTCCGCGCGCCCCTCGTTGCTCTGCTCGCCAAGCAGCGCAGCGCGCTACTCTCACATGCCAACTGGATCATCGACGTGCGCGAGAATGACGGTGGCGACGACAGCACCTATGCGCCTTTGCTGCCCTGGTTGCTCCCGGACGAGCACGAGGAGGTGCAAGCCGAATGGTTGGCGACACCCGCCAATATCGAAGGCCAGGAGAAGGTCTGCGCGCTGTTCTCGCCCGGCGACAAGAACTGCGAACAATTCGTGGCTGACGCCGTAAAGCGAATGCGCGGCGTGCCGTCCGGCAATTACGTGTCACAAGAGGATGGCCCGGACATGCAGTATCTGCGCGTGGAAAAGCTCGAGCCGCATCGGCCTGCCCGGGTCGCCGTGCTCGTCGACCGGCGCTGCGGAAGTTCGTGCGAAGAATTTCTGCTCGCCGTACGCCAGAGCTTCAACGTCAAGCTCGTTGGGCGCCGCAGCTACGGATCGCTCGACTACTCGAACGTCCGTCCGCACGAGCTGCCGTCGGGTGAACGCTTGTTGTTGTATGCGACGTCGCGATCCAAGCGGCTGCCCGATTTGCCCATCGACGTCGCGGGCGTGCAACCGGACATTTATCTTCCGCGCCCCACGAGCGATGCCGCACGCGAGGCGGAAGTATTCAGCGTGCAACGCTGGCTCGAAGGGGGATCTCTGGCGCCTGTCCATTGAACGACCTGGACTCGAGGAATTCTTTATGCCCAAAATCGACCTTACGGCCGTACCCGCACGCAAAGGATCGGGCTACCCGCCGCCGTTCGATGTGCCCTGCGCCGCGCGCCTGCGACAGCGTTTGGGCAACGCCGGTGGCCTTCGCGACTTCGGTGTGAATCTCATGCGGCTGCCACCCGGCGGCTGGTCCAGCCAGCGCCACTGGCACAGTGACGAAGACGAGTTCGTCTATGTCCTCGAGGGCGAACTCACGCTGATCGAGAACGACGGAGAGACGCTGCTGCGCGCGGGTGATTGTGCGGCCTTTCCCAAGGGAACCGGCAATGGCCATCATATGATCAACAAATCGGCCGTGGTGGCCGTCTATCTCGAAATAGGTTCGCGCAACCCCGCGGATCTCACGACCTGCTCGGATATCGACCTCAAGAGCGCCGCCGCCGACGGCCGGTTCGTGCACAAGGACGGCAGACCGTACGCTTGAGTCGGCTTACGCCACCGGTGCCGCGCGCTCCTGCGGCGTATCCTCGTCCTGCTCACCCAGGAAACCGCCGGTCTGATGCGCCCAGAGGCGCGCGTACAGGCCGCCGGACGCCAGCAAACTCGCATGATCGCCGGCCTCGACGATACGCCCCTTGTCGAGCACGACGAGACGGTCCATGGCCGCAATCGTCGATAACCGATGCGCGATCGCGACCACGGTCTTGCCCTCCATGAGCCGGTAGAGACTCTGCTGGATTGCCGCTTCGACTTCGCTGTCGAGCGCGCTCGTCGCCTCGTCGAGCAGCAGGATCGGCGCATCCTTGAGCATGACGCGCGCAATCGCGATGCGCTGACGCTGGCCGCCGCTGAGCTTTACGCCGCGCTCGCCGACATGCGCCTGATAGCCGCTGCGCCCCTTCGCATCGCTGAGGCCCTGGATGAAATCGTGTGCTTCGGCGCGCTTCGCGGCCGCGAGCATCTCGGCATCGCCCGCGTCGGGGCGGCCATACAAAACGTTGTCGCGGACCGACCGATGCAGCAGCGACGTGTCCTGTGTGACCATGCCGATCTGCGCGCGCAGGCTGTCCTGCGTGACATGCGCGATGTCCTGCCCGTCGATGCGGATCGTGCCACTCCGCAAGTCGTAGAAGCGCAGCAATAGATTCACGAGCGTGCTCTTGCCCGCGCCCGACCGGCCGACGAGACCGATCTTCTCGCCGGGTCGGATATGCAGGGTGAAGCGATCGATGACCGGACGAACGCCCTCCTCTTTCGGCTTGCCGTACGCGAAGCTCACGTTCTCGAACTCGATCTCGCCGCGAGTCACGCGAAGGGGGACGGCATCCGCGCGATCGACGACGGTCAACGGACTCGCGAGGGTGCCGATGCCGTCCTGAACGGTGCCGATCTGCTCGAACAGATTCGCCACTTCCCACATGACCCAGTGCGACACGCCGTTCAGACGCAGCGCCATCGCGGTTGCGGCGGCTACCGCACCGATGCCGAGCGAGCCGTGTGCCCACAGCCACAGCGTCACGCCGCCCGTGCCGATGATGAGCCCCATCGACAGCGTGTGATTGCAGACCTCGAAGCCCGTGACCATGCGCATCTGCCGGTACACGGTCTGCAGGAATTCGGCCATTGCGCTGCGTGCATAGCCGCTCTCGCGCTGCGTGTGCGAGAACAATTTGACGGTCGCGATGTTCGTGTAGGCGTCGGTGATGCGGCCCGTCATCATCGAACGTGCGTCGGCCTGCGATTTGCCGACGGCCGCGAGGCGTGGCACGAAGTACCAGACCGAGAGACCGTAGAGCCCGAGCCAGATCAGGAACGGCCACAGCAGCCAGGTGCTGAATTCGCCGGCCACGAGCACGATCGTGAGAAAATAGATCACGACGTAAACGAGGATGTCCGCGAGAATCATCCAGGTATCGCGCACGGCGAGCGCGGTCTGCATGACCTTGGTCGCGACGCGGCCCGCGAATTCGTCCTGATAGAAGCTCAAGGACTGCGCGAGCATGTTGCGGTGAAAATCCCAGCGCAGCCGCATCGCGAAGTTGCCGGCGAGCGTCTGGCGGCGGATCAGCGTCTGGATCGCCACGAGCAGGATGCTGCCGATGAGCACTCCGGCGAGCGCCAGCAGGGGTCCGCGTTCGGTCGTCCAGAGCTTCGCGGGTTCCACCTTTGCGAGCCAATCGACGACATGGCCGAGGATTGCGAACAACAAGGCCTCGAACGCGCCGATCGCGGCCGTCAATATGGTCATCGAAAAGATGAAGCCGCGCATGCCGCGCGTGCAGGCCCAGACGAACGCAAAAAAGCCGCGCGGCAACTCATGCGGCGGCACGTCCGGATACGGCGGAACCAAACCTTCAAAAAAACGCAGCAAGCGCGGCACCTCGACTAGTCGTTCAAGAGCAGCGTGCAAGATTACCTGAACACGCCCTCGGCATACGACTCCGGCACGAAGTTCTCGAACTTCGTGTACTGGCCCAGGAACGTGAGCTGCACGTCGCCGGTCGGACCGTTACGCTGTTTCGCGACGATGATGTCCGCGATGCCCTTGCGCGTGGTGTTCGCCTCGTAGACTTCCTCGCGGTAGATGAGCAGGATCACGTCGGCATCTTGTTCAATTGCACCCGAATTGTGATTCACGATGCCGTCCGCGAGCCAGCTCGCGGGGCCGGGTACGGTAAGGTCGAAGACTTCTTCTTCTCCGGCGGGCTCGACGGCCACGACGCGGTCCCAAGCGATGCTCCAATGCCAGAGTGCATCAGCAGGCGACGCGGCGGCCTGAGCAATACCTCGTCCATCGCAATGCCGGAAACTCCGAGCAGACGCAGGGAGGGCAACCGCGATGCGCGAAAAGGCGCCAAGCTCCGCCACCGTACGCCACCCCTGCCCCGTAAACACACGATGAGTGGCCGTCGCCCGCAAGGTTCTTCCGCTCGCCAAGTTCACCTTGAATACCGGATGCATTCCCTTCGACCAGACCAGCTCCGTGCGCGCCCGCACGATCTTCTGCTCCGCACTCATGGCCCAAACCTCGGGTGTCTGGCCGACGAGCTCCCGAATTGGGATGCGACGGCCATCACTGAGCCAGACACGTGTGTCGCCTGTGACGCACTCGCGCAAATCCGACATGACCGGCTTCTTCTCCACGCGCTGCTCCACACCGCGGTTCAACTGCGAGAGCGCGATCACGGGCACCTTGAGTTCCTTGGCGAGCGCCTTCAAGGACCGCGATATCTCCGAAATCTCGGTTGCGCGATTTTCCTTGGTGCCCGCGACCTGCATGAGCTGCAGGTAGTCGATGACGATGAGGTCGAGCCCGCGCTCGCGCTTCAGGCGCCGCGAGCGCGCACGTACCTCGGTCGGTGTCAGCGACGGCGTTTCGTCTATAAAAATCTTCGCGCCGGAGAGTTGCGTCATCGCCGAATCGATGCGCGGCCAGTCCTCCTCCTGGAGGCGGCCGGACCGGAGATGGCTTTGATTGATGCGCCCCAGCGACGAGATCATGCGTAAAGTCAGGGCTTCGGACGACATTTCCATGCTGAAGATGGCCGCCGATTTCCCGGACCCGAGTGCAGCGTTCTCGCAGATATTCACCGCGAGCGTGGACTTGCCCATGGACGGCCGTCCGGCGACGATGATCAGATCGCCGGGCTGCAGGCCCGAGGTCATCTCGTCGAGCTGTTTGAAGCCCGTCGCGATGCCGGTCATCTTGCCGTCGGAATGGTAGAGCTCGTCGATGCGATCGACGACGCGTGGCAGCACGGACTTGACCGAGACGAAACCGACCTTGCCGCGCGAACCGCGCTCGGCGATTTCGAACACGGCGCGCTCGGCGTCGTCGACGATTTCGCGCGCCTCGCGGCCTTCCGGTTCGAGCGCGCTGACGACGATCTGGTTGCCCGCTGTAATGAGTTGGCGCAACACCGAACGCTCGCGCACGATGTCGGCATAGGCGCGGATGTTGGCGGCAGTCGGCGTATCGCGCGCGAGCGAACCCAGGTAGGCGAGCCCTCCGACCTGGTCGAGCACGCCGAGAACCTCGAGATGGCCCGACAAGGTCACGGCATCGCAAGGCTGGCCGCGCTCGATCAGGGAGGCCGTGGCTTCGAAGATCAGCCGATGGTCGCTGCGGTAGAAATCCTCGGCGAGCACGCGATCGGCAATTTGGTCCCAGGCGGTGGCGTCCAGCATGAGACCGCCCAAGACCGACTGCTCCGCCTCGATCGAGTGCGGCGGCAGGCGCAGGGATTCGCCGACACTGCTCTGGAATCGATTACCGCTGCGATCAGCCACGCGCTTGAGCCTGCGTGAAGCGGCTTCTGCGGCTCGAGGGGCTGTCTGAGCATTCCACTCAGACGGGCTCCTACTCTTCGGCGACGATCGCGACGTTGAGCGTCACGTCCACATCGGTATGCAGGTGCAACTGGACCGTGTGCTCGCCGGTCGTGCGGATCGGGCCAGTGGGCATGCGCACCTCGGCGCGCGTGATCGGCTGGCCCGCCTTGGCCGCGGCTTCGGCGATGTCGGCCGTGCCGATCGAGCCGAACAGCTTGCCCTCCGTGCCGGCCTTGGCCTTGATCTCGAGTTTGAAGTTCTCGAATTTGAGGGCGCGCGCCTGAGCGGAGGCGAACTCCTCGTGCGCCTTCGCCTCGAGCACCGCGCGCTGCGCCTCGAACTGCGCGATGTTGGCGGCCGTCGCGACCGTGGCCTTGCCGGTCGGAACGAGGAAGTTGCGGGCGTAGCCCGACTTCACCTTGACCCGGTCGCCGATCTGGCCGAGGTTCGCGACCTTCTGCAGCAGAATGATATCCATGGCGCGCCGCCTTTAGTGCTGATCGGTGTAAGGAAGCAGCGCCAGAAAGCGCGCACGCCGGATCGCGAGCTGCAGCTGGCGCTGATAATGCGCGCGCGTGCCCGTGATGCGGCTCGGAACGATCTTGCCGGTCTCGGTCACATAGCTCTTGAGCGTGGTCAGATCCTTGTAGTCGATCTGCTTGACGTCATCGGCCGTGAATCGGCAAAACTTCTTGCGTCGGAAAAAACGTGCCATCGGTAACTCCTCGAGGTCTAGCGCACGCCCATGGGCATGTCGTCGTCATCGCCGTCGTCGCCGAAGTCATCGTGGCGGCGGGCGTTCTCGTCGGGCGCGCGCGCCATCGGCGAGGGCTCGGTCACGGCTTCGTCCATTTTGACGACGAGGTGGCGCAGCACGGCATCGCTGAAACGGAACGAACCGTTGAGCTCGTCGAGCGTTTTCTGGTCGATTTCGATGTTGAGCAGGATGTAATGCGCCTTGTGGACCTTCGAAATCGGGAAGGTCAGCTGACGCCGGCCCCAATCTTCGAAACGGTGCACGAAGCCGCCCCCGGCACTGATCATGCCGCGATAGCGTTCCACCATCGCAGGCACTTGCTCGCTCTGGTCCGGATGAACCAGGAGCACTATTTCATAATGTCGCATGTCGGCTCCCTGTGGCTTATAGCCTCCCGTTGCGAGCGGTGAGGCAAGGAGTAATGCCGGGCGGCCGGCGAAAACGAGCGCGAAGGATACGCGCTCCGGGTTGGCCGGGTCAACCTGAGCGCTGGCGAAACGCCTCGAACAGGGCCACGCCCGCCGCAACCGACACGTTCAAGGACGCGACGCGTCCCGACATCGGGATGCGCACCAAAAAGTCGCAGCGTTCGCGGGTCAGGCGCCGCATGCCGACCCCCTCGGAGCCGAGCACGAGAGCGAGGGGCCGGTTGAGGTCGGCCGAGAACAAGGACTGCTGCGCGTCCCCGTCGGTGCCGACGACCCAGATTCCGCGCGCCTTGAGGGCGTCGAGCGTGCGCGCGAGATTGGTCACGCTGGCCACGGGTACGAACTCCGCAGCGCCGGCCGCCACCTTGCGCACGACCGCATCGATGCCCGCGGAACGATCGCGCGGCAGCACGAGCGCCTGCACGCCCGCCGCATCCGCGGTCCGCAGGCAGGCCCCGAGATTATGCGGATCCGTGACGCCGTCGAGCACCAACAGGAACGGGACCGCGGACGCCTCCGCCAAACCTCTAAGCAAATCATCCTCGTCCCATGGCAGCAGCGGCCGCACGGCCGCCACGGCCCCCTGGTGCGCCACCTCCCCGACGAGCTTCGCGAGCGCGGCCGGGGCGGCCGTCTGTACCGCTAGTCCGGCCGCCCGGGCAGCCTCCGCGAGCCGCCGAATGCGCTGATCGTC
>Ga0209611_10014151_pt1 | contig 10748 bp, 7 predicted proteins | sample S1TSphgellanicum_3_FD_187693 | JGI IMG/M metagenome (GOLD analysis project Ga0209611, IMG submission 187693) | Host-associated microbial communities from peat moss isolated from Minnesota, USA - S1T2_Fc - Sphagnum magellanicum MG (SPAdes) (version 2) | ecosystem: Host-associated > Plants > Peat... | reverse complement strand
CACCCACACTGATGACTGGTTGGTCACCTTTAGCTTTCCTTTGAAAGTGTTTTAAATGATGCCACGTGGCATTCTGAAAATTTAGATTGCGTTTTGAGCCCTCAGGCCTACCTCCACTAAAAAAGATATTCCTAATGAATTTTTAAAATTAATAATGTTAATAAGTCCAACCTTAAACCCATGAATAGTTCCAACATCAAACTTATTTAAAAGCTTTTAAACAATCTTTGAAATTATTGTAAACCTTATCCAAATTTTTTGAAACAAATTGGAATAAATTAATGATATAACTATATTTTTTTGTGTTGACATTCCATCATTTTGCGAACAACATCAACATCAACAAAGGATTTCAATTCATTTTAAAAACCAAAATTTTGAAAATAAAAATTTTAAAGATATAATGTTACAATGGATTCTAAGAATTGCAGTTAAAATATTAAAATATTTTAACATCTTCTTACATGGTCTATAGCTAAAACATGGTTAAATCATGTTGTGGATGATTTTGATCAACACCACAAAAATTTAAATGAAAATATTTATGAAGAAAAAATTGATGCATTATTATGATCACCATTTTATTTTATTTTATTTTTATTTTAAATTAATTTATAAATATTTAAGCATAACTTGTAACAAAACCAACCTTAAAAAAATGTTAAATCATGGTAAAAAATCTAAGATAATGAATATTCAAATCTTGATAACTAAAAAATTATAATTAAAAAATAATAAGAAAATAAGAAAAAAAGTAACATGGATTTGTTTTCATACATCAAGAGAATAAATGGGGGAAAAAATAGGAATTTTATTGAAGGTTTTAGGTCTGGCATCATGATCATTTGTAATAAAAAAATTGCTTATGATGCCTAAATTGAACCAAGGGATATATATAAACTTATAATTTAAAGGCTTGCATGGACCCTGAAGTTTGCATGGATGAACATTTTAATATAATCATTTAATCGATTCAAGTATAAATGTGAGGCATTAAGCTATGTGTGTTTTAATATATTCTAATAAGTGTAATATGTGACATTTGAGTAATGGTTAATAAATTCAATATGGATGATTCAACTCATGTATAGATGTTGATAATACAAGGATGTGAAGAAACTCACTAAACCATTCAAGTATAATAAAAAAACATTAAGTTGCATTGTGTAAATAAAGTAAAAAACTACTTTAATTTTCACATCAACAATTTTTTTTAATTATTAGAAATAAAATATGGCTCAAATTATATTCATAAATGAATAAGGTAATGAATATTATAACTATAAATAATATTGACCATTAACTAATGCAATAAGCCATTTGCAAATTTGAAATGACCAAATATGGTTGAAATGTAGTCAATTGGATAGTAGTCGCAATGGATAAGATTTTAAGAATCTTAGTCTATAGGTTTAATTTCACCTTAACTTCTAGGTTTAATTTAAGTTAGTGCAAGTTTAACTTTTAGCTTTAGCTTAGATATAGCTTTTAAGTTTAGTCTTTGACAATGGGAAATATAAAACAAATTAAATTACCATATGACTTGAGGCTTGAAAAACTAATCTTTCTTAGTCAAACTATTATTGAAAGTTGCACCAACCCAATGGGTGTTTTTATGGATTGCATTATAGATGGGAGAAAAAAATCATATATTGCCCTAGATAAAATATAAAAACTCCTCCATGTTTTGTGAATTGTGAAAAGTCATCTTTTGGGAAAATTTTATCCTTGGTTCTTTATAAATCCAAAGGAAATATGAATGGCAATAGTCTTTATGATGTGCACAAGGTCAAATGGAAGGGTACCTCTTTCAAACACACGAATTATGAATTCAACACCAACAACTTATTCATTTTTGGCTAACATTCATCACATGTTTGCTTTCAAATAGAAAGTGCACTCATTGTTCATGAACTTGAACTTTAAAAATTAGAAGGATCCCCTTTAAGGTTTCATTGGACATTTTTCTTTTTCAAGTAATTCATTTACATTGATATTTTCATGAATTCTACCATTTTGTGAACTATAATTGGTCATAACCAATTAATTCATCTAATTATTTGTTGTGCATCGATAACAAGGTGGCCTTCCTTCTACTATGTTATCAAAATGCATTTTCAACCCTAGGGTGGTAGCTAATTGGTATAACCATTTTGGGACTTTAAAACCTTCAAAAATGTCTTAAGTTCAAACCTAGTAGTGTGTAGTTGATAATATTACAAAAACATAATTTTTTTTGCTAGTAGCATGCAATTAAAACAATAGTAGAATCAAGTCCATTTGTTTAAAATGATTGATTATGTTTGGTTTGATTAAAATCAAAACTAGGTGTGTTGAACAAATGGTATATGTGGCACGCATGTGGAATTGCCCAACTTGATTAAATGTGATTAATGTGATAAAAATCACTCATCTAGATATGATTGATTATGAATGTAATGCTAGTTTTCATGGTGTGATAAATAATATATGTATTATTTAAGTTTTTGGACTAAATTACTAAAAAAATGAAAGTAAATTAAAATTTCCTTATTTCCATATGATGTTTTAAATTATTCACATAATTTCTTTTTATATATTTGAAATATAACAAAATGACATGTGAAAAAATGGAATGTCAAACTGATTCTTAAAATTTTTAATTTATCAAAAAATGAAACATAATTAATGTACCTACAAAACTTGAACTAGTTTTAAAAATGAATTTGAAAGTAAAAAAATGGAATTTCGAATTATTTTATTAAATTAAAGATATGTGAATTCTAATCAAGTAATTTCAAAAAGGAAACTAGTTTCATTGTGAGATTTTTACAAAAAACAGAAACTTCCAAAATCAAAATATATAAACTATTGTAATATTTTACCAATGGAATTTCTCAAAGTATAATTTCAATTAAATGAGAATTTAAATTAATTAATTGTAATTTTAAAATATTGAAAATATGTGAATTTCATTTTACATTTTGAAATTGGAATGCATTATAAATTTCAACATAATTATCAATAATTTTTTTGAATTGAATAATGATATTAAATATCTACATGTGTAAAAAATAATATTTTAAAATTATCTAATTATATAATAAGATTTTAATTATAAAAAATGTGTGTATATATATATATAGTGAAAAATATTGATATCACCACATGAAGTGGTGGTTAGATGATAAAGGTTTTGGGTTGTGGCTAAAGAGGTGGGGATTCAAACCCCACTTTGAACATGTTTTGTTCGTGATGTCATGTTGTTTGTTGAACCCAAAAAAATAATTGTTCTATAATGGAATCATAGGTAAAATGTGATTTTTGGATTTTTCCATAATTTAATTTGGAATTATAAATTATGTGTAAATAATAATATGCTTATTTCTAATTAAATTGACAATGCCACATCAATTAGTAGTTTTAATCATCATAGTCATTTGAAACAATCATTTCAATAAATTAAAAAATCACATATCTTGATATAAATGAATAGTTCAATCCAATTGATAATTTTTTTATCCCTTATCTATTTTGATTGAAATTTTAGTCATAAAAGCCAAATTAAAACACACACATTTATAATAGTTTGAAGCTCCTATTAGTCCTTTGCCAAAGAACTTGACTTAGGGTTGCCAATGGCTTGTTAAGTCAAGTCTACTATTGTGCTTCAAAACAAAATAAAAAGCAAATCTTCAAAAATGAACAGTCAAAGGGTAATTCTTACATGAAATGAATATAAATAATCTTTCCCAAATATGTTGACAATTTAGCATCTAAACACTCCATGCACCAAGGGCAAGCATCATGGGGTGCAATTTAGTGTTGTCTAGTTTCATTTTATTCCCATGCTATTTATGGAGAGTTTGAACCACCAATTTTAGATTTTGAAAAGAAAATCCCAAATTGAAATTAGAATTGAAATCAATCTTTGGTTCAATCCATACTCGAAATCAAAATTGGCCTCAAAACTTGTTTCATACATATTCAAAATTTTCACTATATTAAGAATTAATATTTATTTTTTATGCTTAAATTTATTTATTTTTGCCCTTTCGTTAGACATGTTAGTTTGAAAAAAAAAATTATGGTATATACAATTTTTGGAATGATAATTTTGGGGTTGAGTGGGAGGGGGGAAGGCATGTAGTTGATATAAATAGTCATTTTTGTTGGCTTTACAATGTTAATAATTAGAAACAATTCAATTTTGGGCTATGCATAGGTAGGGTGGAATGATATCTAATTTGGAAGTAGATCCACCTAGAATTATTTTTTAAGGAATTGATAATAGAAAGTATTGAAATTGGGTCAAATTGGAGGTAGAAAATCTATGAATTGGAGTTAGAAGTTTTTTCAAATGTTTTTTTTAAAATGGAACATAGACCAAACATTATCTTGAAAGTAAGATTTGTTTAATTTTAATTTAATTATTACATTTCAATTTTAATTTCAAACCTCAAACAACATGATTCCAAACCTAACACAAAGATAAGATAACAAGTCAAGGAAACAATGCCAAAACACTCTTCACCCTTAAAACAATTTTTTTTTAAGGCTTAATGTTGTCTTACTACTACTTTTGCTCACACATAGGCTATGTTTTCTTCTTTTTTTAATTAATGGAATCAAGGTGATAAACATCCCTAGGAAATTTCAATTTAATTGGTTACATTATTTTAAGGAACTTTTAAAAATATAACCAATAAACATAAATGTAGTAACATAATGAAAATAATGAAACCTACGGCAACCAATTATCTTGTATGTTTTATCCCCTTCAAACATTGTTTATTAATGTTACAGACATTACACATGAGGGCTTGAACTTAGGTTGCACTACAAATTATCCACTCAAAAATGTATGTAATTTTAACACAACTAATGTAAAGATTCTAGCAAGGAATTTTCCAAATTCCCAATTGGTATGGAGGTCTAATCTAAAAATCAAGAATGTTGACAAGGACAAAATCACCTAATTTTCAATGTTAATTCTCGTAAGTCTTATTATTATGCATGTTGAAAGATATCCACACATGAATTAATCCAAATGTTTGAATATTCTTATTGACTTTTCTTGTAAAATTCATGTTAAAATGGGGTGCAAACATATACATTTTGCTCACATTACACCATTTACACTCAATGGATATAAACTTGGCATATATCCATATTTAAGATTTTTTATGCACATTTAATGTTCTTTTAATAGCCACATGCTCTAAAATCAATGGCAATTCAAAACACACATAAAAGGTTGCATACAACTCAATGGGTCTTGAGCTTCATCTATAATTTAAAACCCAAGCAATCTAAACAAACAACCACAAATCTTCATAGCAATATCCCCATGTAACCAACAACAATTTGACATGAATTTCCACCCTTCAACATGTCACTATATATGGAATTCATAAATTCACCTTGGAAAATTAACTTCATTTGGTTAGTTATCTTTACATCATAACAATTCCATTCAAATAACACATTGGAATTCAAAATAAAATATTGTTTCCTTCCCTTTATGTTCATGCAATGTGTCATGGGCATGAAAACAACCAAAACTATAAGATTTCTTAAACCAAGACAATACCAAAGGTAAAACTAACCCCAAATCAAAATCGTGAAACAAAAATTCAACAAGATTTTATTGTAAGGAAAAAATAAAAATAGAACAAGGCTATGACAAAAAAAAAGTACCAAAAACTAGTGTTAAACATATTATAGGTAATGGGTAATTGTACCTTTATTTATACCCCTTGGGCATTTAATTCCAATTTTTTTTTCAAAAAGCTCCCAATCTACATGTGGCATTGTTCACCCATGTACACCATTGTGCACCCATGTATGAACTATGAGTGGACTAAAATTCAACTAAAGGTGAATTAAAACTCAATTAAGAATGAACTTAACTTTAATTAAAAGTGAACTAAGGGTTAACAAAAAATGAACTAAAAGTTAATTAAAAGTGAACTAAAAATGAATTAAAGGTTAATTGGAAATGAACTGGAAGTGAAATATGATTTAACTAAAAGTGAATTACAACTTAATTAAAAATCAACTAAGAATCAATTGGAAGTGAATAATGAATCAAATGGAAGTGAACTAAAATTTAACTAAAAGGGTGAAAATATGATTGGGTGGACCCATTAGGAACACCCTCAAAAGACAATCAAAGAACACAAATTGCCAAATAATATTCTTAGGCCTTTTTCTTTAAATGTTTTCATAATTATAATTTTTTTTTCTCATGTTTATTTATTGCATGCCAAAATATATGGCTTGAAATTTCCATTACAATAAAGAAAGGTGGAAATCATTACAAATTTGTATTCCTTATTACTGTGGCCCCTTCAGGAATCAAATTTTTAAACTTTGGAAATTCATAACTAAATTATACCTACTCAAATAATTACCCAATAAAAAATCAAATAGAATACCATTTAAAGTACCTTTTACCAAAAAAAAACCCAAACTTTGTTTGAAAAATGTTTTTAACCAAAAAAATTAAAGAACATAATCACTATTATTTTCTTGAAATGTGTATGAATGTAATGAATAGGAACAACAAAATTCAAAACATTTTTTGCATTATTGAAGTTTCAAAATCTATACAACCTAGTTAATGTAACAACAAATGTTTTTACTAAAAACCTTCTTTATGTGTTTCCTATATTTTTCTAAAATTTGATGGGTCTTGAAAAATTAAGGTGTGATGTTTCTTGTGGTACCACCCAATCATACTTTCACCCATAAGCTAATTAAAAGTGCACTAAAACTAAACTAAAAGTTAGATACAAGTTTATTACAAATTATGGATGAACATTCAAATGAATGAACCCCATGGCATTGACATCCATGACACAATGAACCTAACTTTGAATATTTGTTTGGCCTTAAGGCCATTTGATGTATATATGGATCTAATTGATTTAACTGAAAATGCAATTGTTAATTATACCTTATTTTGATTTGGGACCCTAATTGGTAGTGTTGAAAATAAATTCCCCATACAAAGGTTTTTCCTCCTTGTTAAATGTGTTGAATATTCTAGTTTTGATTGAATTATAACCTTTGACTTTTGTTTGAAACATCAATTTTTAACCTTTGAACTTGGTGGAATTAATTGTATTTTTACTTTTCAAGGGTGTGTTAGTTCCTTGAAAATCTTGTTTATATCAAGGTTTCCCACATTTGGGACGATGCATGAAAAACATTCGGGACAATGTATTTTTGAAGTGGATATTGTCTTTTCCATTTACACCTTGTGGAAAATCAAGGAAATCTTCACTTACCTTTGCATTATTTTATTTTATTTTTCCATATTTGTGTCATCACCTTTTAGACATCCACCTTCACCAAGTTCATGCACTGCAATGAACACTAGTGCAATTGAATGTTCCTTATCTACTTTGAAGTTATAATAGAAATACCCATCATCTTTTGAAAGACCCTTTGCACTTTGTTTGTGATAGGCAAAATAACTATATGTAAAATAAAAGTGGGGGATGTTCAACTTTTTGTAACACACCATTCAACAAAATGTATAAGAATTTTTCAACATCAAAATTCTATTACAATTCATCTTGAGAACATCATATGACCATTTTGAATCTAGTTTCAAGCTCCTCTACATAATTACTAACCCTAATTTTGTGGGTTTCCAAGAATTAAAGCTTTTCGACCTCATTTTCTTGAACTTCAACATGTCATGATCAACCATCTCCTTTCACAAAAGCCTTCTAACAATCACACACACACACACACAATTCCATTGTCATAACATTAACATTAGGTTCGCAACTAAGTGTGTAGTGCAGGGGCCCATGAAGTTGAGAGTGTGTTTAGGTGTGAAACACACTCTTGCAAATGAGGGAGAGTGCAAGGGATGAAGCCTAATGACTCCCAAGTGCACTCTCACTCTCATTTTGGGAGTTACACTTGTGTGGGACTTATGAATGTTCAGGGCCTTGGTTGAAAAGGAAAAAAATGTCAAATTGGGCCCCCAATACACCATTAGAAAGGTATTGGAACGTACCTGCTTAAAGTGCCCTCACATTGTTCATTTATATTTGATTTGCATGAGTTATGATCAAAAGAAAGGGCATGAATCAAATTGGGAATTTGACTCCCGATCACAAATCCTTAGAAATAAGGGGTCAAATGAGGTCCGATTGGGGCGTGTTATACACCATTGGAAAAATATTTTTGAGGGCTATAAGATATTGCCTTTGTATTCTAAAAAAAATTTGATTTGAGAAAGATATGAGCGCCCAAAGTTTTGGGACAACAAGAGTCCCAATTTTGAGACTCCCACTTGGGAGTCCCAAGAAGAAGTGACATTTGGATGTAATCCTTGTTGAAAAGTTCAGAGTATACTATAGGGAGGGGAATGGTGCCTCCTTTCAAAGGTTGCAGGTTGTGTAAAACTTGTGCATGAAATTGTCTTTATTAAATTCACCGCACACTTCCATTCAATTTGCACTAATCGCCTTCTCTCTTGGTTGTGTAGGGTTGATCTCATTTTGAATTCTCGCTTGTGAGTTCATCCTAGTTCCCATCTCAAAGTTCCAGCATGTCCTTCTTACCCTTGAAATGTTGCAAACTAGGGAATGTACCCTAATTCCTTTGTCCACTGTTTTCACCTTTAGATTCGCATATGAGTCTTTCAAGGAGTTTTGGGTGTGTCATCCACCATACAATTTGATTGAATTCTATTAGTTGCTTCTACACCTAGTCGTTCAACAGTCTAATCCACTTACATGACAACAACATTACACAATGAATGAATGTTTAAACCCCATTATCAACATTGAAAGCTTGGACAAGGAAAATTGACACCTCTTTCCCTACACATCAAGGTATATCTTTGTTGCCAAAATCCCATATTTCTTTCGAAATGCCCAAAAGACCAAGTTATTTCTCTTTCTCTGTGATTTGAGGAATTGACAAAAAAAAAACAAACAAACAGATTCACACAACAAACAATACACTTCACGACCGTTCCGAAATCCATGTAGCTCTCATCCTCTTCTTGTCATCAACCCATATCTATTGCCATGCATCCTTCCTAAGGAGAAACATTAGCGCAACAAAATACCATTTCTCCTATAGAATGCAATCAACCCTAAGAATCCACAACAACACTTCGTTTATACTAATGTAAAGAAAGAAAAATCCATTTAGTTCCGTGCCCAACATTTGGACTAGTTGCACCCTTTTATCTCCATTGAGCTCCATTGCTTGACAAGCCACCATCAAAGTTCTAGTGGAAAAATAGCCATACCATAAAAATGCAACCAAGGAGGGCACCTCACCACATAGTAGACGCCATCAACAATGAATAACTGCCGTCCTCATAACAAGCAAGAAAACAAAGGTCATGAACACAAATGTCACATAATATAATTTCAAGCTTCACATCACAAGCAACTGCCAATAGTTTTGCAACTATTGGCTGTTGATGGTGCTTGCTTCATCAGTCTAGGGCTTCATTTGCACCTTCTTTTCATCACATAGGTTCAATGTGCCTACTAGGTTCAAAGTACTAGTTTAGAATGGAACAACACAATTGCAACTATTGATGTTGCATCTTTTGGAATACTGACATTTTGCTGAGCAATATTGATGTGCATTTCAAGCAATTTTTGTAGTTCAATGCCACAAACTTCCATGATCAATGACACTTGCCATGATTTGCCTAAAGAAATTTCTTGTGAAATTGCTGAAATTTTGTCATGGAACCAACTGAACAAATCATTTGATTCAAAGAGCAAAGAACATGATTCAATTGACTAAAATGGTGAGTTTCTGTGAATGAAATGTTCTTGCAGATCTCTTGCTACTTGTACTACTACAATTGCACTAGAGGTTTTAGACGAGATTCCTTGCAGCCAGCAATGCATTCCATCACTTGGCAATATGCAAGGGACTTGTGGAGAATCTGATCAGTGAATTAAGGAGAATCTGGTCTCATAGACTTCGTAGCTGGTCAGGAAACAGAAACTTGGTGTTTTCTTTCAGAGGTGCATAACCATGAGCTCTGCCTGTCAAATTTGGGAGGAGGGTAGTCTTTGGTCCATCAAAAGAGGCAGCCATTGATGTACATAAAGAACCGAAAGAAGCAAAGTTGATTTCCCTTTGTCAATATCTGCTCATTATAATCTGGAATAGCCCACCTATCAGTGGAGGGGTATTATAGGAATATGGAATGCATAGTGCCAATTCCAATGCCGTGTAATGCACTCCTGTGAAGCTTCTTCCTCTGCACTGAAAACAAAGCTGACACACATAGAAAGCAAAAAGAAAAGCCATCTGCCAGCCTGCAAGCAGGCTACGAGTCTGACACAAAAAGAAATGCTGGAAAGATGAAGAAATCAATCTGGTTTCTGTATGCAGAGGAAGCCCCCTTGTGTCAGGTGTTCCTTAATTATCAGCCTCAGGCTTCAGGCTACCACCCTTGGCTCAAGGGCCTAAATTAAGGAACACCATCCACTCCGGGCCTTCCTCTACACATAACAAAGCTATGACAACCCCAAAAGCAAAGCTCTGACAAACCCACAACACAACTTGTTAGATTCTTCCTCAGAAACCTGAACCGTCTTATTTTGGGAACGATTCTTACAAGGAAGAGTAAGTTACACTATTGAGGTTTACTGCATAAGCTTCTACAATTTTGCTCACCTAGATGTTATGTTGGTAGTATTGTGATCTTAAAAAAGTTTTACAAGATTTTGCTACTTCTAAGCAAAGTCTATATAAGGTCTTGG
>Ga0209611_10014149_pt1 | contig 10749 bp, 10 predicted proteins | sample S1TSphgellanicum_3_FD_187693 | JGI IMG/M metagenome (GOLD analysis project Ga0209611, IMG submission 187693) | Host-associated microbial communities from peat moss isolated from Minnesota, USA - S1T2_Fc - Sphagnum magellanicum MG (SPAdes) (version 2) | ecosystem: Host-associated > Plants > Peat... | reverse complement strand
TTCTCGTATTATTGTAAATCAAAAAATTGATAGTGGATGTGATACCCTTCGTTTTCATTTGTTATTGTAAACCAAAATCCAAAGGTGGCATAACGCCCTTCGTATTCATCATGTTGTTATGAATTAAAAACCAATAAAAATCATGATGCTTCCAACTTCCTTATTTCTTAAAATTACTGAACACAATGATAAAATAATCTAGGTAGCACCGCATATTGCCTTCACGTTTTGTTATTGGGTTTATAACAATAAATATAAAAACACAAAAAAAAAACACACACACACAAACAAAAAGAAAAAATGAAAAAAAAGAAAGAAAAATGAAAAGCATTACATAGAAATAATAAAGAAATAAAATGAAGTTAAAAAAAACTTAAAATCGCAACTGAACCCCTAAACCTAAAATTAAATTGATATTAAATGAAAAAAAAATAGTGGGCTTAACACCTTTCCATAATTAAACATAATTAATGAGAGAAATAATAATGATGTTGGTGGCCATTGCTAGTTTTCACTGGACTCACAACCTCACACATATTAATGAATTCAGACATTTAATGAAATATTAAATAGTTTATCCACACATCTAAATAGGGTTCTTGTGGGATCACAATTGTTGAATGAAGAAATCCAATAGTTTAGTTTGATGAATTAAGGTAATTTCAATGTTGGAATCAATTCACCTTGACCATTTTGGTTGATTCAAAATGTAATTTGGTTCTTATGATGTAATTTAATTAGCATTATTTATTTTCATTTTGAATTTATTGTGAAAAGGAGGTTAACATTTTGCCACATTTAATAAAACATGTTAAATTGTAATAACATCTTATGCAACAACCATCTATTTTGATGAAGTAACATGTTGAACTCCAACATCTAATAAAACAAATGTCAATTTTAATGACTCAACATGTTGCTAAATTGCAACAATAGTACTTAAAAAAAATTTCCCCCTAATTTGTTGTAAACAACATTTATTCCCACTAATCATGTCACAAATCCTACATTCATAAAATACACAAAACCTAAACACTTTTAATTGAAATTCAAAAAATTGTTAAAACCTTCAAAAAACAAAATGCTTATAACCTTTTTCTTTCTATAACTGAAAATTAAAAAAAGAAGAAAACAAAAGAAACAAAATAGTCTCCTTTTAAAATTAAAAGATAGTAAGAATAGAAAATAAAAAATAGTCATTTAAAATTAAAGTTCTTCTTTTTCTTCTTTTCATACATACATATATATATAATTATTATTTTCTTCTTCTAGAATTTTGAAAAGTAGGGAAAAAAGAGAAAAAGACTTATTCTATTGAATAAAAAAAACGGAAATTAGGAAAAATGAAAAAAAGTCTTTTAAAAATAAAAATAGGAAAAAATATAAACATATAATGAAATGAAAAGGGAAAATGAAGGTCTATGGAATTTTTAAAAAAGGAATAAAAAAATACTTCTTTAAAAAAAAAAAAATAGAGGAAAAAAATTACAAAAAACTTCTTTTGAAATTTATAAAAATCGAAGGAAAAATGGAAAAACTGAACCCCAAAAAAAATCTTGTGGAAAAATAAAAATATATATAAAAGGAAACAAGAAATATACTTCTTTTGGAATTGCAAATTAATTAGAAAAAAACAAATTTTTTTTTTCTTCTACTAATGAATTTTTTCCACATCTTGTTTTCCTTTCCTTTGTCTTGTATTATTTCTCTTTCATTTTCTTCTTCTTTTTGTTTCTACTTTTCTTTTGAATGCAAAAACAATCCCAAAAAAACAAGGAAAGGGTGAAAGTGTACCAAATGTGGCTTGTAGTCGCATGTTGCAACTATGCAATGGTGACAAACATACAATGTGGCGAATTTTAGGTTGCACTGCACAAGTGTATAGTCTAAAATTAAAAACTTAAAAAAAATTACATAACATAATGTTGTGAATTGTATTGCACACATGATTTTTAAAAACAAAAAAAAAGGTAGCAATGAGGAGCTCAACTATAAAGTTCTATGCCACAAAACAACATTACAGAAGCTTTTCTAAGAACAACAAAAAATGACAACAATGAGCTAATTGCCATCAAGCTTCTCTAAAAAACAACAACAAATGAAGCTTGGAGTTGCAACTTATCATTGTCAAGTATCCTCAAAAAACAAAAGAAAATAGAAATCAAGTTCCCCTAAGTTGACAAAGGCATGTTGTAGGAGGCAAAGGCAAAATGATAGTATGGTTGGGAGTGGTAAATCAATTTAGGTTAAGTAGGTAGGAGGGGTCGATAGGTAGGAAAGAGGCAAATTAATAGGTCATTAAGAAGATGGGAGAAAAGGAAAAAAAAAGAAATTGTTTTCCTAAACCCACCAAGCATTCAATTGGGTTTTTCCCAATTGATGCACTAGTGGGTGCTAGCTCACTCTAGCCCTCAAGGAAGGCTTATGAGGGATTTCCAACTGTCCCAAGAGTGTGACACGAGGCACCATGATTTGGGAGATCCCAACATGACAAGCAAACAAAACAAGGCAAACAACCTCACTTCCTTCTTAGATAGATTACTTATTGGATAGATATGTTGAAGCTGCCCTTCTACTATGGTGGTGTAAAAAAATGCACCCATAAAGTGTCATAAAACTGTTGTACATAACATCAATTAAGAGTCATCATAAGACTAAAAAGTAAATCCTACCTGCAACCTTCTATCATTTTGAAAAAGTAATATTGACTACCTAAAAGAAGACATGGTCAAGGCACAGCCAAGAGAGGTTGCAACAAACCCAATTCAAGTTCCAGTTTCAGCAAGAGACAAACAGTCCAGTTTTGTACCAGGAATGGTACAGCCCAGAGAGATTGCAACAAACCCAATTCAAGTTCCAGTTTCAGCAAGAGACAAACAGTCCAGTTTTGTACCAGGAATGGTACAGCCCAGAGAGATTGCAACAAACCCAATTCAAGTTCCAGTTTCAGCAAGAGACAAACAGTCCAGTTTTGTACCAGGAATGGTACAGCCCAGAGAGATTGCAACAAACCCAATTCAAGTTCCAGTTTCAGCAAGAGACAAACAGTCCAGTTTTGTGTACCAGGAATGGTAGGGCCTGATCTGCCAGGAATGTGGCAATCCCGGTAGGGCAAGTAGCCATGCCACCATGTGGTAACTGGTATCAAACAGGCCCACCTAGTAGGGGCCATTCCATCCAGAACATCAGGCTTCCCACCATTCTGTTAGGTGGTAATGTTTTCTGCCAGGGCCTGTACCACAACATAATTGGTTTTTAGGCCAATGATTCAAATTTCAGGCATATATCTTCTTACTAATTGATTCATTAAAACTAACACCAACAGCCCACCAGAACAAAACTGGAGCCAGCAGATAGCTGCCTTGTCCTGCCTAGGAAAAAGGCTGCAATAGTGCCTGAATAGGACACAATATCCATTTCAAGTCCAGTTTCAGCACAAGCCTCATACAACCAGAACCAAAACTGGCTTGAGAAATGGATGCACAAAATATACCTGCAACTTTCTAGTTTCAAATTGCTTTCAGACACAATTACATCTCCTTGGTTTACACATTAAAGGCAACCCTTATGTGTTCAGGCCACATACCTATTGAAAACCATAAACCTAAAAACCTAAGGAGAACCACAGCTATCAAGAGCTGGAGGCTTTGATTTTTTGTCTTCAAAATGCAGACTTTCTCACTCAGAGTAAGCATTGCTAAACCCTAAACCTAGAAACCTAAGAGAACCACAACTATTAAGAGCCAAAGACATTAATGATTTGTTGTGGAAATGCATAATTTTCACTCTTGCAAAAAACTCCTGCCAAAGTGATGCAAATATGTACAACTTCAAGTATCACATCAAATTTAGGGCCATATTCTTACTCAATGCCCGAAGGGTCTGTTTATGAACATTTGGCAATTCGCATCGGATGATGTCCCTCCTACATTTGGCAACACTTTTGCTAGATGTGTCTCGGTTTCTCAAGGCACCACTTGCAGAAACAGCTCCTCCTTGATCACCCATTCAGCTTGTTGGTTCATCTGGCAAGTTCAACAATTGATGAGATAGCATTGATCAAAACGACACCAAGTGGACCATGTGTACATCCACTGCATCAACACACCGTCCTTAACAACTGACATCAGCAACTCAATCTCAAGCAAAATTGCATGCAGATGGAATTGAGAAACTATGAGCGACAGGAACTGATACAAATCAGTCTCAAGAGGCAAAGAGCATTGATGATAAGAGATGGAGAAAAAGACCATATGTATATATCTATGAGATTGGCAGAGAAATCTCCACAAGAACACTGACAACTGAGGAGTGAAGGTAACATGAGAATGAGTGCAGTCATAACCTTGTGAGAGTCACTCACAAAGTGTCCAACAATCACCTACATCACGAATGGCAATGACCATCTGCCATGGCTATCCACTAACTTCATCAGCTCCCAACAGTAGGTATAGATAGGATGTACCAATCCACCCAAAATTCATGCACAGCATTACACAATCTGCATCCTGAGTTTCATGAGCTGAGAGATCATAAACTGTAATAAGAGAGAAAGAAGCATCACTGATATCAAGGTCACAGACTGAAGACAACATGCATGGTATGCACTCCACAACTGTGAAATCATTATCCTAGGATAACTGTCCAAATAGTAATCCAAAGCAAACAGGAGATGTAACTGTGCCTTCTAACGAAATTTCAAAACATTGGCAGACATAACACATGGCACAAATTGGACAAAGAGAAGAAAAACATACATGTCCTTCCAGAAAGTTTTCTCGAGAACTTTGTTGGCACATCATCCTCCCCAGTTATAAGCTTCTCCCTGTCCCAATGACAACAACAACAAAAAGTGTCTCCTTCAACATAGCTACCAGCCTGCACACTTGTTTCATAAATCCTACACCATCAACTGGTGTCCTCATCTGTGAACACACATGGTGTAACCATGGAACCTAAACTTTACCCCCTGCATACAGAAGACTCCTTAACTAACACTGAAGATCTGCAAGCTCTTCTTTGTCAAAAATCTTGAACAGACTAGCAAAGCACAGCTCGCAGATTTGTATTAGGCTTAACCAAGCCTCAATACCTGTAAAAGTCCTCCAGGAGACTAAATCCAAACACTACTCAGCATTGAAGCAAGAGCAGAAACCGCAATTCAAACCCTAATTCCTTTGTGAAGACATCGTGACTTCCAGGATTCATAACCATAATTCTTAATTCAGCAAGAATCAAATTCCATCATATCTGATATGGGTCTGACATTGTCATGCTTGCAGCTAAACCCTGCAGCACAAACCCTAGAGCAAGATGCACACACCAAGGAGTAATCAAAAAATACCTGGGAGGTTCAATGAACAATTTGCTGATGAGGAAGATTAGTCAAACTGCTGTTGTGTACAGCGTCCATGAACGCTTGTATCAGTGCAGGATCCTTGCGAATCCCATCTACACCAGCGATGCCACTGGACACATCTACAGCACTTGGTCTGACAAGAGAGACTGCAACTCCCACATTCTGTGGTGTCAGTCCTCCTGCCAGAAGCCATCCTTCTTTACTGCATTTTGCTGGTGCGTGAAAATTGCTCCACTCAAATTTCTCCCCACTGCATGCATTGTGCAAAACCCTAAGGCATGAAAAGAAAGAACTGGAACAACTCAACAAGCCCATAGGCTGCTTCATAACTTGAAGCTCTGGATCTCTGAACAGGATTGAACCAAAGAAAGCTTCTTTCCTTACCTTCCACCTTGCATGCTGTCAACCAACAGCCAGTCTACAATCCGCTGGTGGTGGTTGCTCTTGTCTTCAGGTAAGGGAGTCTGGATCACTCCATTCTTGTTGGCATGTACAACATAAATAAGCTTCAATGTCTCAGGCAATCCTTGCATCCAAGCTGATCTTGCACCATCTCCATGAAGCTGCAATCCAACTCTAGACATCAGTCTCCTTACCCCAAAACCAGCAAACCTTTCATGGACAGGTGCTTTGTCCGTGCCAAGCTTTTGTAAAAGATTGTCGGAGCTCTTGGTTTTGCAATGGATCTCAAGTACCTGAGCGATGCCTAGGCCGGCAGCGATGCACATATCTTCGATCTCCGCAGCATTCTCATCGACAAAGACTCCGACAGGTTCCGCTCCCCACTCTCTTGCAGCAGCTGCGATCTCCCTCGCAAGGCTCAAACACACGGATCTCTTGGACTTCGGCCACACAATCATGCCTACATAGTTGGCTCCAGCTTTTGCCGCCATAGCTGCATCCTCAGGACTGGTGATCCCGCACATCTTCACCAGCGGCGGCGTGCCAAGCTCCACAAGTCTCACATTCCCCTCAGAAGCTTCGATCTGCAAACAAGAAACCATTCTCCTGGAGTTCTGCACACTTGTTTTTCTTGCAGTTTCCATCGGCAACAGAAGCTTGCTGCGCATGCTCCTTGAGCCTAAAAGAGATGGCGCCGCCGTACATGGAGCTCCGGCCCGCGGCTGACCTCCGGATACCTGCAACAACATTGCGACTCCTGGAGATGGAGACCTAAGCCGCTGCAGCAACAGGAGCAGAAGCAGGCGGAGCTTTGCTCGAGAAATCTTCGAGCAAATCCTGTTTGACTATCTGATGAAGAAACTGCGGAGCTTTTTGCAGGAATTCTGCAACCCTAAAAGCAATCGCGAAGAGCGTCGTAGTGCGTCTGAGGTTGGGATCATCGCGTTTGCTCGTTGCTGGACTCAGAAAGCTCCAGCACACGCGCACCGATTTTTCTCGTCTCGTTGTTTTCTGCACAGCAGAAGACATGGCGGCCATGATGCTCGCCTCCATGTGGACTCCGACTCGGCCTTCCTCGACCAGGAATTGGGGATTGCGGAGGAGGCAGCAGCAAGAAAGCTGGTCAGCATCAAGCTTGGGGAGCGGGATTGCGGAGACTAGAGGCAGCGGCAATAGTCGTAGTGTCATGTGCTGCTGCTATGAGAGCTCCACCAGTGTACAGAACAGGAGCGTCACCATGGCGGTGATCCTGCCTCTTGCTGCCTGCTCTCTGCTCGCCGTCTTCCCTGCTCCCGGTAAAACAGATATATTCTAAACCGTCATCTACATTTCCTTCTCCTCGTTCTTGTTCTCTCCAGCTTCGTCTTGTTCTTGTTCTTCTGGTGGGAGATGTCTAGTAAAGAGAAATCTTGGCAGTCTGGATAAGAATGTGCATTCCATTTTGCAGCTGAAGCTGGATTGCTGTCAGGATCTGCAGGCATTGAGTCTATACAATTACCTCCTTTGCCAGAGCCTGATTTTCTCAAGAAGATCCAAGGTGTGTTGTTGTTGTTGCAGCAGTAGTCATGCCACCTCCTCTCTCACCTCTCTCTACCAAACACAGTACTTCCTTGATGATTCATTCACCTTTGTACTTGTTGAAGAAGCCAGCAGCAAGTCCTGCAAGTCTTGTTGTTGTTGGCAGGATGCATGCGAACTCTTCTGGGAGAGTCTTGTTTTGATGGCAGTCTGGATGTAATGCAACTGATCATACCCCATTGGCAATCATGAACAGAGGCAAACAAGAAGAAGTATGAAGCATTTGATGCCAACTTCAAAGCATCTCCTTTACTGCAAGAGCTACTGAAGAAAAGCAAGGACAATGCAGAGTTGTAAAGTTCTCTCCTCACCTCTCTACTGTCAATGGCAATCTTGCATTGCTCATAATGCAATTTTGCTCATACTGATGCAATTCATCTTCAGGTAGGTATGGTAGTCTTGAATATCCTTCTCTGATACAAATTCAAGGGTTTGATAAGTCTGCAGAAGCAGGACAATCTGCCTGAAGTTTTCTGCAGATTAGTATGTACTTCACCACTGTTGGGGGCTGTTGAACTCAGTGGGTAGTCATGGCAGCTGGTCACTGGTATTTGTGATGGTTCAAAACTTTGTGAGAAGCTCTCATGATGTTATGACCACACTAATTGTATTTCAACAACAGGTTGTTGAATGACAATGTTGCTGTGGAGGTTTACCTGCAATTTGTATGCATGTTTGAAGGTGTTGAAAGTTAGTTCATATGATAGAGCTTTGTTATGACTTGCTTTGTGGTGAAGACCCAGCTTATGTTTTTGCAGGCACAAGCAAGAGATTCAAGACAAGTACTGTGCGCGAGGTGCAGAATGGGGTGTTGGTGATTGTTCACTTGAAGGGATGACAGCCGCTGAAAAAGAAGCATTTAGGGCTGCTTTGAAGAAGTGATTGACAACAGTAAACGCATCCTTCAGAATGAGGCAGCCATAATTCGGACTTTTGCACCCTTACCCTTTACTTCCCTTCATTCAATTTGCAGTCAGATCTGTTCGACATAAATCCACATATTTGGGATCTTTGCACCCCTACCCTTACTCTCCTTCATTCAATTTGCAGAAGCAGATCTGCTCTTGACATAAATATATCTCCCAATACTGGAGACAAATTGAAAGTTGTAGCACATAGTCCACATTGTTGTATTGCTAGCTCTTTGTCAATTACCAGTTGGTACTTCCAGGAAAGGGCTTTTCAAATTACCAACAGTTAATGAAATGCTCTTCTTTGGGAAAGGTCTTTGCACCTTGAGGGCTGCAATACTGGAACAGTGAGAAATTACTTGATTGATCCCACACTTGTCTTAATTGGCACCTTTGCAAAGGTTTTTCCTTCAACTCACTTGAATGTCTTTGGACTTACATTGCATGTGTTTATTTCTGTCATTACCAAGCTCTGGTGTGACACTCTCAGCCTGAAGTTCTCAATCAAATGTTTTGCTAGACCTTGAGGGCTTTATTCAGCTGTGCAGATTCTGGCCTCCACAACTCAGGTTTTTTTCCCAAACCTCAGAATTTTAGCCTTTTCTCTCCCAAAACCACAGGCAATTGTAGACACAGCATACATTACTATACAGCAACATCTAGTGCAATCATGAAAAATTACCTAAAAATGATTGTGTATCCCATGATGAGACTACTAATAGCTCAGCAAAATTGTATATGAATACATTACAGTTATGTGCTGTAAGATGGAGGAAAACAACTTCAAGCCACTAGTCAATGAGAGTCTTTGCAAAACTAACCCTTCTCAAGGTTTCTAATGACACGTTGGAAAGTTTTCAGCTCCTTTGATCGACCTCCATACACACTTCTAATTTGATCTTGACAGAACCTGTGACCAGAACAGAAACAAAATGATAACCATGTGTGCAAGTTCATCAGATTGGGTGTCAATACTTCTAGGAAGAGCACACATGGACAGGGTAAGAGCAATATATATTGACAGTTTGAATCTTGTTCTTGTCCTGTGAAGTGTGAAACAGCAAAGGGAACAGTAACCCACCCACAGGCAGCTTTGTCCATGTCCTTTTCCTCAATACCATACAGATCCTTGAAGGTTTCAGGTTCCACCCGACAAAAACGAGGTCTCTCTATGCCCCCACAACCCGATTTGCATGTTCAGTACATGCACTCTCCTATCTATCATTGCTCCAGTTCACATCAGGTCTTGTCAAGAATGCTACGAATATGACACATTTGTTAACTTCAGCACTTACCTCTCTCCTCTCAATCCAAACATGGAGAGCAACAAGCACAACTAATGAGTTTCTTGGTACTAACATCAGCCATAACAAAGTGAGAAAGTTAGCATACCATTGTGAATGGTGCACGAGCGAGATGGTTTGTCATAATGAATACACCATCCATCAGCCCCTACCATGCTCCGAAACAACTGCCGTAGAATGTCCATGTACCAACTTAGCTTCTTTGCTCAGAAAAGTCCAACAAAGAAAAAACTTGTTCATTCTCGATTGCTCATTTTCTCCCCTATCAGCAATGGAGCATACACTCTACTTACAATGAAATTCCAATGCTGGAAGCAAGAGTAGAACATGAGTTTGTTCCCGTCACTGAGCAAAGACTCCTGCTGTTTGGGAAACCATACACTGCTTGGTATTATACTTACCAGTTCTTGTGAAGCTGATTTCACAAGAATGAATAGATCAGTGTTGAGGAATGGAATCTGTCAATATCTGGAAAGGGAGGGAAACTCACAGCAACTTCATCAGGGTCGGTGAGAATTTCTTCAACAGGTGGATAGTCAGGTCCTTTGTCAAGCACACAGCATGCCCCACAGCCCTTCACACACGCCCAAGCATGGCGGGCTGTCCATATGCTGTCTGCATCATCTTCTGAACTATTCACCTTTTTCAAGCTTTCCTGCTGATGAATTCAAAGAAATGCATGAATCTGACAAAAATCAAACTACTGACCAAGACGACAGCATCATCTATCTGCCACAACTAAAACAAAGAATTTCACTGGCCTGCAGCCCTTTACACCTACACTCTAGAAACCCAAAAAACCCTAGAAGATGATGCAGCATTGTGAATCCACCATCGTTGGTTGAAGAAATCAAGTCACAACCAGTTTCTTCAAAAGCTTCATGATGCCTACCATCTCTCCTCCTCTCGTCTCTACACTGCCATGTCCTCTTTACCAACAATTCGATATGTGACGACCATGTGACGACAAAAAACAAAACCACCATGGATTCCAGATGAAAGACATAGCACATTTGCGACGCAACAAAGAAAGAGAGACAACAAAAGTTGGAGTTCTATATTTTGACGAACTGAACCTAATTGCAAGAAAGGAAAAAGAAATGCAAAACAAAAGCAACGTCATATAGGACGGCGACTTTCAACCTCAAGTTACAGAAACCAGAGCTTTACTTGCGCTTGGGTGTAATTACGTTAG
>Ga0209611_10014148_pt1 | contig 10750 bp, 11 predicted proteins | sample S1TSphgellanicum_3_FD_187693 | JGI IMG/M metagenome (GOLD analysis project Ga0209611, IMG submission 187693) | Host-associated microbial communities from peat moss isolated from Minnesota, USA - S1T2_Fc - Sphagnum magellanicum MG (SPAdes) (version 2) | ecosystem: Host-associated > Plants > Peat... | reverse complement strand
GATGAGGTATTTGGAATGGTTAATGATGGCCAAAGTTCCATGTACTTGTGCTTGGATTATTGGTATGTTGATTTGCATCTAGAATGATTTATAACCTTATGTATTGATGAACAAGTATTATGCCTAATTATTGATCAACTTCAAGTTGTCATACTCATCTTCCAAATTATCATCACCAACATCTGAACCCCCTAGACAAGAGTCATATTCATTGTCATTTGCATCAACATCATTTGTGTTCAGTTCATGGTTATCTTGCTTTTCAAGTAATTCCTCTTCACCCCCTACACATGTACAAGAACATGTTTTGGTTAAATTAGTCCATTAACACATCCATTCAACCAACTTGCACACAACCCCATAAAATTAGTATTGACTTGATGCAATGTTGAGATCGATTTGGTCATCTACCCCATCAACAACCCCCATAGTTTGTTGGGTGTCATTTCCTACCACAACATCTCCCATGGGACATGTTGGTTCAAGTTGGGGGTATCTATTACATTTCATTGAGACTTGTTACCACATGATAACATAACCTTCCAACTTGGCTCATTAGTGAAATTTGAAAAAAAACATGTTATACTTGAAAAGGGAACACAAAATGTTGTTCTTATGGTGATAATAATCATATGAAATTCACAAGAAGGAACCCATATTCATCCTTTTTCATAGTAGCATGAACACCACAAATCTTTGTTTGAACCCAAAAGCAAAGTGTAACACAAGGATTTTTGTTAATCCATAATCCAATTCCAATATCTCCCTACACTTCCTTATGTAATGTATCATTTCAGCCTTGGTTTGATTGGGCCCAGGTGGGGTTTGATCAAAATCACCCATGGTAGAAGTGAAATTTAAATTCTTGTAGAATATTTCACATTGCTATAACAACATATTTGCATTTCACAAGCGTATGTTCACTATTTATGTTTTAAGTCTCAACAAACTTAACATTATAATTCATTCTCTCATTAGATTCATGGTTATTTCATATAACTAGAAATTGCACTTCATAATACATTGTAAAAAAAACTCTAGAAACAAACTTACAATTCATTTCATCATAATATAACATTACAAAAAATTCACACAAAAGATGAACATAGAATTCATTGTAGAAGTTTATGCTTATCTATATTACTGAAAACATGAATCCAAATTACAACATGATCCCATATTTTGTTAAAAAAATCCAAAACAACACTTAAAATCTATGTTATATCAAAATAAAGTTTGTGGTTTTCTACTGTAATTACTTCGAGCTCCTCCTACTCTTCTCTAAAACTCCCTTGTCTCATATTTTTCTCTTTTTCCTTCTTGTTTTCAAAAATTCTCCCCTTTTGAACTATCTTAAGTCACATCATCATGATCCAAACAACAAGAATTCAAAATTCAAACTAACAAAGTTCTTTGATTAGTCCCTATCCTAATTACCTTGTTCATTCAAAATCACATACTCATCCTACTTGTCATAACCTTAGCCTTGGGCTCGCGACTAAGGCAAAGGTTGGCAAAGGTGTGGGCTAAGAGCAAATCCCGGGAGTCACATTTCATGCTGATGGGAATGAACCCCCACACTCACAAATGAACTCTCACTTTGGGAGTTGGAGTCCCAATGGACTTCCAAATTTTTAAGGGGCAATTCCAAGGGTCAAAACTCATTGGATTGAAAATTTCCTTATATTTTTGGAAAGCTCTTGGAACATAGATGTTTAAAATGGGCTCGCATGACCCATTCGGGCACTTACAACATAAGTTATGGCCAAAAGAAGGGCCGAAAGTCAAATTGCCAATTTGACTCCTGACCATTCAAAATTACGAATCACCCTAATTTCCTTGCATGCAGGTGGCATGCCACATACCATTAGAAAGCTCTCGACAAGAGCTACAACTTTGCTTTAGACCTCACCTCAATTAAAGGTTTAAAAACAAAGTCATGGGCTTCCAAAGTCACGGAAGTCCCAATTTTGGGAATTTCGGAACTCCAACTTGAGAGTCCCAAGACAAAATGACATTTGGGTGCTGGCCCTATGGCCAAGCACAAAGAATACTATAAGGGGGAAGGTGGTGGCTTTCTTCAAGTCTAGGCCGTGGTGAGTCTTGTGAGTTTGTGTTTGCCCGTGGTTCATTTGTGCACCAAAAGTGTTCCAACTACACACTAACCAACTTGTTATTTGGTTTGTGCAAGTCCATGTGAGTAATTGAATTGCTTGCCACTCTTTCTAGTTCCCATCCCAAAGCTCCAACATCCCCCTCTACCCCAAAAGTGTTACCAGTCAAAGAACGTGCCCCAATTCCTTATCCTTCTATTCTTTTCACCGTAGACTCACATTTGAATCTATCAAGGAGCTTGGGAGTGCGTCACTACCCCCTTCACATTACCCCTTCCATATTTTGGATTTCGTCCCCGAAATCCTTGTAAAATGATAGAAATGAAATGAAAGTATTTTATATTTTTTAAAACATATGTTTCCCCTACTATAGTGTTGTAATCCTAATCTACATAAAAACCAGTTAATGTGCCCCAAACTCCTCAAGAGACCCAAAGGTGGGTCTTGAAGCAAAACAACAAAAGAAAAAGAAAATTGGGGCACATTCCCTAATTCGGAACACTTCAAAGGTAAAAGGGCATGCTGGAACTCTAGGATGGGACTAGGACAAATTCACAAGTGAGAGTTCAAGATGAGGTCAACCTACACAACCAAGAAAAGAGAGTGGTTAGTGCAAGTTGAATAAAAGTGGTGTGGTGGATTTAGTAGGGACAACCTCAAACATAAGCTTTACACAACCCACAACCTTTGGGAGGAAGCACCACTCCCTTCCCTATAATATACTATGTGCCTCTCCATAGGGACTACAACCAAATGTCATTTTTCCCTAGGTTTCACAAATGGGAGTCCCAAAATTGGGATTCATATAGTTCCAAAACTTTGGACACTCATATCTTTTTCAAATCAAGTTTTTTTTTTTTGAAAATGTGAGGGTAATGTATTATAGCCCTTAAAAAAATCTTTCCAACAATGTATAGCACGCCCTAATCAGACCTTAGTTGACCCTTACTTTCAAACGATTTGTGGTTAGGAATCCTAATTTAACTCATGCCCCTTCTTTTGATCATAACTCGTGCAAATCAGGTTTAAATGAACAATACGAGGGCACTTTAAGCATTCACATTTCAAGACCTTTCTAATGGTGTCCTAGGGGCCCAATTTGGTGCATATTTTCCTTTCTAACCAAGGCTTTAAACATTTGCAATTCTCGCACGAGTGTAATTCCCAAAATGGGAGTGCACTTAGGAATCATTAGGCTTCATCCCTTGCACTCTCCCCCATTTGTGAAAGTGTGTTTCACACCTAAACACACTATTGGCTTCATGGGCCCTTACACTTCACACTTAGTTGTGAACCCAATGTTAGGGTTGCAACACTAGTGGTTTTGAATCTACATTTTGCTCTGTAATTTCGATCTCCCCCCCACTGATTTAGTTTGTGGTTCTATTTCTAGATGTCATATTTTGAATATCTCTTATTTTGGTGTTGGAATAACCTCCACCTTTTCCTATTCCTGAATTCCCTCTAGTGTTTTTTATTCATGATCCCCTCTTTTAAGGTCCTGGGTTATCTCTAGTTGTATCGCCTCCTCCTAAGTTGCTCCACTTCTGAGGTCTTGTGATTCCTCAATTTGTATTTCTTCCTCTTGAACTATCCCATTAGGCCCTACTTTTGTTTCTTCATCCTAGCTCAACACCTTTGTACTAATTGGATTGCCACAAATGAAATCTAGAAAATTCTTTTGATAAGCTTCCAGCTTGTTTTTCATAATTTTTTCATCAACTCTATGCTGAACCATATTCTTCTCTAACTCCTTTGTAAAATATTCCTTTACAACCTCCCACCATTCCTCAAATTCTACCTTAGAGTCCTTCATTTTGTTTTTCGTTCTCATCATGGTATAGTACTATAACATCTGTTCATAATCCTTTAATCTTTTCTTGATACTAGGTGGATCCACTCTTCCTATATTCCTATTCCCTTTCTAATTGTGCTTATAGTTGCTCCAAAGTTTTATGATACTCTTTCTTGTCCTCCATTAACTGCTCTCTTTCTACCTTTGCTATCTTTCTTCTAAGTTCTTTAGACTCCAACAAAAATACATTTTTTAGATTTATCAATTCCAAATTTGTGAGAACATTCTCCTTCTCCTTCTTTTTTTTAGTCAGTTTTTTCACCTAATTATCCAAAGCCTCATGTTGTTTCTTATGAAGAAATAATGTTTTTGTCCACTTCCTTTCTATGGTTTCCAAGATTTTAGCCTTTTGCCTTAAATTTTGTAATTATTCATCTTGTGATTTTAATCGTATTGTGCTACCCTTGAACTCCTCATTTTCATCCTCTAGTTTCTTAATGAATATATATTTTTTTTGTTCAACCTCTGGCCTATTCTTCCTCTAGATTTCCACATTATGCTTATACCCCTTTTAGAGATCTTTCTCTTTATCTATTTTTTCTTGTAACACTACCTTATCCTTCTCCCCGACAACCAATATGTTATTTATAATGTTTACTTCCATAGTCAAATTCCCCATATTCAAATTCACAATTACCATGGTCTAAAATAACTCAGTTGATTTATTTGCTTTCATTACTTTTGTAACTACCTCCTCCATAGACTTTGGCATAGTTTGTGTTGTAAGATTTCTAGATCCTTCTGCAGATGATCCAAGCTCATGTACCATTATTCTCCTCAGTTCAAATTCAAATGGGAATCCATTTGTAAATTCTGGCCTACTAGGTGGTACCTATAGTTCTATTGGACTAAACTTTTCAAAAGTAGGTTGTGTCACCACTCTCTCCGTTTGTAGTTCATTAACCCATAGACCTTCATGTGTCTATTGTTGTTGTTGCTAAAAATGTTGTAAATGTTTTGGACTTATAGTGGTCTCCATCCAATCTTCACATACATCCCCTTCAAAGTACAGATGTTCCTCACCCTTTGGAAACCTTATGTCATGTTCCCTCTTAACTCCCTAGTTCTATTCCTTTAACTATCTCTCCTATGGCAATGTCATTTGTGGTATCTCCTGCCTTTGCTCTTTTGGTTGTTTCTCTTGTGGAGATGCCATCTGTGGTATTGTTGTAGTATGTCTAATTACCTATACCATTGTTGGCACTACCCTTACAACTATTGGCTCTGCAAATGGTTCCACTTTGCCCCTCATCATTTTTTGTGCCCTCCAATCTATGCTTTCATGTTCCCTCTTCACTCTTGAGCCTGAGCGTCCTCCTTCCTCAACTATGTTCTTCCTCTCGAAAGCACTTCTTGAAAAGATTGTTGCAACTTTCTTTCTATTCTTTAGTGTTGTCTACATCTCCTCCTTAGTTCTTTTAACCTTGATCGGTGGTTTTTGTGGATTTTCCTTTTGATGCACAAATAGATGCTGAAAGATTTTTGCCAATACCAAGGAAAATTGACATGTATTTTCTTATCCTCTTTATTCTCCTTAACATATTTATACCACCTATCTAGCTCACTACACAGACTATTGAATATAATTTGTGCCCAATCTACTTTCTGCCCCTTCTCTACTTTCACTAATGTAATAACATTTTTGCTGCTAAAATATTGTACCTTCTCCCTCTGATAAATGATAGATATAATGGTAGGATATTTGACAGAGTATGGTAGACCCAGATTCTTTACATTCCATTGACCTGCAAAAGAATTTGCAGGTGCAAATCTACAACTCTATAATGCTTGAATTGCTAGTGATTTATTGACCTATCCTTTTGGTTCTTTTACATACCCTTTTGCACACACTCCAAAAACATCTACAATTAATTGTTTGTTGATTATATACACCTTATCCTTATGCCCAAAGTAGATATTTGTGCCCTTGATCAAGAATGTGTTAAAAAATTCCAACATTACATCGGGCACTAATGCTTCCCACCCCATCAAAAACAAAAGAACAAGCCTTGCTTTAGAAGCCGAATATTCTTCCACAACAATATCCTTCCAATTTTCCATCCACTCTACATGTTTGTCATAATTATGTTTGGTCTATGTCCACATGAATCATTCAAGGTTTGGAATTTTAATACCTTTTTCCAAAAGTGTAGCTTTGTCCAAGATTGCGTGTCTTCTCTTTGCTACCGCTTCCACTTCACATTGTTCCATCTCCATCGCCCTTTGTTGTGCTTCTACCATTGTCTATGCATGTATGGCTTGTTGTACTTTCAATTGCACTTATATCGATAGTTGTTCTTCCTAGACAACAATGTTTTCCTCCCTTGCATCGTTCTACACTATATGTGCCTCCACAAAATGATGCTCCTCAACTTCATCTTCCTCTGATTCTTCAATGCACATCAGATCTATTGATGTAGCTCTTAGTCCCATCTGCTTTCTTGCATGCCAATGCCGTATGCTTCTACACAAAAATTCAATTGCAAATGTTCCAATTGTATCTATGTTGTGAATTAACGTTTACGCAAACTGTATCTTCTCATTATACGCCTTCCCTTTTGCACATTCTGAAGATGATGAATGCGACAACAACTTTATAACCAACAGTTGAATATTTAACATTCCTCTCTCTAATATTCTCAACTCCTCTTCTACTTCTATTATTCTCAACAATTCCATTTCCTCCTACCTTTGTTTGTGCTCATTACTTTGCGCTTCCTTTTTCCTTCCTATTCGATATAGTTTTTCAATTGCACTCTTTGCATTCATACTGCTGTGAACTCCAAAACTTCGAAAATGTGCATAATTTCTAGTAATAAAAGTAAATTGCTTTCAACAATTACCCCATTTTTTCTCATCCTTGAACATCCCGCCTGTCACATTCATTTTGTAGATTTGCCCACCATATTTTAATTAATGCATAACTTCAAAATTAATACGACCCATCATTACAAGTTTATGTGTCCCTTGTACAACCACGTGGAAGCACTTAACATCATCATTATGAATGAATGTCATAGATTTCATCTTTTGATTACTCCACATCCATAATTTCCTTATTTTATTTGTATTGACATCATTTCAATTTCCTTGTACACCTTTTATTGATTATGCCCATTTATGTCTTGAGTATGAAAACACATTTGGTGATTGTATCAATTTATCTGCTGACTATGCCCACAATTTTGATGATTGTGTGAATACTCCTGATGACTGAGTGAATATTCTTATTAATTTAGCTTATATGCTTGACATATCATCTTTAGATCTCTGCATCCCAAATCATGCACTGTTACAATTATTATTCATTTATAGATTGAAAATAAAGATTGTGTTCACCATTAGATATGTGATTTGTTTTTTATCTTCATCATTCTTCATTTGTGGTTTTTGTATTTCACATCTTTCATTGTCTTCCTCGATATCAAAATTTGCCTCCTGAACTCCACTTGCACAATGTCCCAAATAACTTGTTAGTAAACTCAACCTACCCATTCCCCTAAGGATAATAAGTTGTAGAACTCACATGTTTCATTAGAAAAATGATTTGTCAAATACTTGATGGCATCATTAATAAAATGAACTCCTTGATTTGTGACTATAGTCAAAAGACATCTAAACTTGGTTTATATGCACTCATACAAAAAAATTGTTGTGACTATTATTGTATCAGTTTTCAATGCTCTTGCTTCCACCCACTTAAAAGCATAGTCTATGGTAATAAGAATATATTTGTTCCATGTATATCTCCCTGTTGGCTTAATTGGCCCCACAAAATCAAGTCCCCATTGCATAAATGGTTCCTTTGAAAGACTTATGACTAGTTTTGCAAGACTTTGAATTGCCAATCCTCGTGTTCTTTGACATGCATCACAAGATCTATAGTAATCATGCACATCCCTATACATAGTTGGCTACCAATATCTTCCTCTATGTTATTTTTGTTGCAAAATGTTTTCTTGAAGGTCTTTCATGTAATTTTTTCATCACCCTGAATCTATCTTGTTTTCAAAAATTCTTTTACATCATTCAGCCACTCAGGCCTTGTATAAAACAAACTTGCATCTGTGGTTTCATTAGGCACACTTGTGGGTTCTATATTATCGAATAATCTTGACAATGCATTTGCAACTACATGAGTTCTGCTTGGCTTGTACACTATTGTGAAATTATATTCGAGGAACAATAACAACCATCTAATTATTTTCCCTGAAACTTGTGGTTTGTTGACCAAATAGACCAATGCCATATGATTCACATAAAAGACAAACTTATTGCCTAGCAAATAATGTTTGAACTTGTGCAAAGAAAAAACCATTATTAAAGCCTCTCTTTTTGTTGTGCTTTGTTTAGAAGCTTATAAACATACATTATTGGTTGATCACTTTTCCCTATTACATTCTGAGATAACATAGCCCCCACAACTAACAAGGATGCATCTATATGAACATGAAATTCCACTTGTTAGTTTGGTGATATTAGTATCAGTGCTTCAATATACTTCTATTTAATCAATTCCTCGGCTTTTTGACATTCCTTTGTCCAAAGAAAAGTCTTTGTTGTTATGGTCAGTTTAGTGATAGGTGCCATAATCATAACAATTTTTTTATAAAACATTTGTAAAATTGTGCCATCCCTTTGAATACTTGAATTTGTTGGGAATTATTAGGTGGTGGCATGTTTACTATTGCATGTATTTTCTTTGGATCTAGTAGTTTCCTTTCCTTGGAAACAATAAAACCTTCAAGGTCATCCCTGAAGATACCATAAATGCACATTTGTCTAGATTCAAATTAATGCCATATTCTTTGCACTTTTGAAAACATAGTCTGAACTTCTACAAACGACTCTCCATGTCATTATACACCCTAAAGTCATCCAAAAATATCTTCATAAAATTGTCCAAATACTCTTTGAATGTTTTAATCACATCTTTCTCATATGTAGGGGGTCCATTTTTAACTCCAAATGACATCACCTTCCATATAAAAGCCCCCTAGTTTGTAACAAATTTAGTCTTGTATTTGGCCTCTAGATCTATAGATATTTGATGATATCCAAAATATCCATCTAAGAAGGAATATGCCTCATACCCTATTATTGTGTTTAGCACTTCATCTATGAAAGGTAATGGGTATGGATCCTTTTTTGTGGCTACATTTAATTTTTAAAAATCTATACATATTCTTAGCTTACCATTTTTCTTGGGTATTGTTACTATGGATGACAACCATGTAGCTTCTTCTATAGATTCAATGAATCCAACTGCTAACAACTTATCTATATCTTGTTTGACCACTATAACTAGTTTGGATTTAATCTATACCTTGTTTGATGTGCTAGTGGTATAGTAATGTCCAATTCAATTCTATGTTGTGCTAACTCTAGTGGAATCCCTTTCAGATCTTGTATGTCCATGCAAAAACAACTTTGAATTCCTTCAAGAGCTGCTCCATTTCCAACACCTTGTTTGTTTCCAAATGTGCATTAATCTTCACCATCTATGGTTTTGCATCAATTCCCAGATTGAACTTCATCAATTGTTGATCTTTAATCAATGTCCATCTAGCTATTTACAATCCTTGTAATTTGATGTTTGTTGAAGTTTCATCCACTACAACACTCCCTAGTTGTTTATAGTATGTCTCTAGATACACCTTATCCTCTAGAGCTACTTCTAGGTCATATATATTTCTAGGTATCTTCTTTTCTATGTTTTGTATTTCAGATCCCTATTTTGAAATACTAGTCTTCACATTTGTATCCATGATCCCCACATATGTGGTTTTCATATATTGAATTGTCTAAGGTAAATTGATTACTCCTATGGAGAATAATTCTAGTTATGTAGCAAAGACGATAACTTTTTCTTCATTTGTGATACCATTTTGATAATTGTAAGATAATAACACTTATGGTCTTTTGATTTCACCTCCCAAATGTTTGGTAACTATAATTGTTTTGATTATCCCATTCCCTTATATGGTAACAATGTTACTTCCCTAATCATGTCCACTTTAGCATCTTTCAACCATGGTGTCCCCAACAACATGGAATAAGTAAAATCTACCACATTATTTTGAAGTACAATAAGCATAGTTATGTAAGGAATGCCATGACATCTATCTTTAGATCTTTAATCAACCCATTGGTTTTGTGGTTGTTTGATTTACCACCCTCATATTATATGGTGTAGGTTTAGGCTTTGGAAGCCCCAACTTTAATTTCAACTATTTTGTGATAATATTAACTCCAAAACCTCCATCCAACAACACATCCTCTATTGTATTATTTCCAATCTATACTTGGATAATTACCATATGATTATCTATTGTTACAATAGTTGTCCCTACTTCTGATATTAAAAAACCAACTTGTTTATCTCACTACTACATATTGTGCCTTTTTGCGAAGGGAAAAACAAAAAACCGGAAGGGTTTGCGAAGCAAAAACAACTTGCCATATTTGCGATGTGACACGCATCGCAACTTATGGTTCACCAACCATCGTTAATATATAATGTACCTTAAATCATCGCATCACTTTTGCGACATATACCACAACCAAAACTTTGCGACCCTCTCAGTCTCCGTGCACGCTAGCGATATTCCACAGTTCGCACCTCTTAATCATACTCACAACATCGCAAATTTTAAAATACACAAAGTATCGCAAAACACTTTGAGACTCACAAGAAATCGCAATCTTGCGTTATTCGGAGCATCGCATTTTGCGTTTGAATATGTATCGCAAACCTCATCACAAATTTTTACAAAAGTTT
>Ga0209611_10014147_pt1 | contig 10750 bp, 6 predicted proteins | sample S1TSphgellanicum_3_FD_187693 | JGI IMG/M metagenome (GOLD analysis project Ga0209611, IMG submission 187693) | Host-associated microbial communities from peat moss isolated from Minnesota, USA - S1T2_Fc - Sphagnum magellanicum MG (SPAdes) (version 2) | ecosystem: Host-associated > Plants > Peat... | reverse complement strand
CAAAGGACACAATTTGTATTGAAGGTTGACCCTTTGTGATTTTTATTTATATTATTCAATAGAACATTCTAGAAGTTCTTCAATTTTTTAGAATTTTTTGTCCATTAAACCTTTTATAAACTTTCATTGATCACGTTTTTAAGAATTTTCCAATAATTACATTTTTTAGAAACTTCTACAAACCACAAATGCATTAACTAAACTTTTTACAAATTTTTATTAATTATTTTTCTAGCTACTTTTATTAACAAAGTCTTGCAAGAAAAAAAAAATGTTCATAAAAATAATAATGCATATTCCTCAAAGATTTTTTAAGAAACTTTTAAGGATATATATTTTTAATTATTTAATTATTTTCCTTTATGCTTAATGTTTGTGACATTACCCTTTTTCTTAGCAACACATTTTGCAAGGAATGATGAACATGAATCATAGTCAGAGAAAATTAAAAAAATGTCTTGTATAGTTTCTATGACACAAAATAGTTGTTCTTCTTGGGATAAAATATTGAATGACCTTCACAACCAATGATAATGATCAACGTCTTTTACCAAAAACCAAATGAAGAGGGTTGCATCTTTATTCATAAAATGTTTTTCAAATTTATGATTTTTGGACAACTTTCATGGGAAGGTTTGACTTGGAAGACAATTACTAAACAACATCTATAATGGATCTTTGATGCCTTTGTGGTTCAAATGATTTTTTATTTGAAAATCATCAGCATGAATCCCTAAATGAGATAATAGAAATGTTTCAGTTAGGAGATCTACAAGCGAAAGTTCTTGTTTTTTACATGATGTGATTTCAATCTCTTAGTTTTCCATGATTTCACATGAATGATTACAAGATACACAAGAAAGGATTTCCTATCATTTATATAGTATTTAATTTTTTTAATTTTTAAAAATAAAATTTCCCCATGTCTACGGGAAAATTGAGTATTAAAAAATTGACATAAATTATGAGGTTCTAAAACCTTAGAAAATGTGATGACAAGATTCTTTGGCAACATTTGGAATTGTCATCGAACTAAGTTTGGATGGATGTTGTTGAGGAAGTGTTCAAACCATTTGCAATGCATTATTTAAGTTTTAAAATTGGTCCCCACATACATTTACTAATGTCATATTCATGCAAATGGATTTAGTATTCCAAACATCTACAAGAAATACATGAAGCTACAATTTTTTTGACCTCAAATAAATTTTCAACATCAATTTCATGTAATGGAGGTGGTCAAATACGTCTCCCAAAAATCATAGGTTCATGAAAAGGTTCAAAAACTAAAACATAAAATATTGAATGATTATCAATAATCCAAATGCAATTGTATTTATTTGGTCAATGACAAGAAATGGCATGAGTTGTTGGTAATAAACAAAACCATCACAAGTGAAAGCAATGCAAATTTCTTTCTTTGACAACCATGTAAACAGCACTTGTCATGGTAGATGGAAAGGTCATGATGTGTTTGAAGGACATGTATTGTGTTGGCCTTGGTGAAACATAGTAAAAATCTTTGTAATAAATTAAGCCTTTAGATTCATCTAAGTCACAAATGTTATCATTTTTGTTATAAAAGTGTTGTTTCAAATCCTTTACAAAAGAAGCTTCTTGAAAGTTATCCAATATTTGTTCAATTAATTTCATGTCAATAAGGTTTTTATTTTCAATTGATATAAGGCATAATCATTTTGATTTTAAAAGGATGGACCTTTATTGATCAAAAACATCTCCTTGTTTCGAAAAAGATAGGAATGATGTGATAATGCATTTGTCTTCCCTTGTTTATGGAGGTCATTTTCATTTTATTCCAAATTGTGTGCAAAACAATGTAAGGTGGAATTTATTAAAATATGTATATATATATTTTATTCCAATATAAATAAGGTGTCTATAATTTGTTAAGAGAATATACCTAAAATATGCCATTATTTCATAGCAAATAAAAAATTCCTTTTTATTTCAGGTGCTTCTTGAAATATACAAAGTGACCTCCCTAAGTTCCCTTGTTTGGTTATTGGACGATAAGCAATTATGAAGTTAAAATAGTTACGAAACATGTTCCATTTTGCTTGGCAATAATTGAGTACTTGAACATTCACAAAATATTCGTGAACATTCATGAAGGTTCTTGTGGTCAATATAAATTATGAGTATATGTTGAATTCTTTTAATCAAATGTCACCTTTCCTTGAAAACATCAATGATAGTTAAAAGTTTGTTTGTCATGAATTTCATAATTTATTTCAGTAGTTCAAAAAATTCTTGAATGGAATCCGATAAGGTACAATTGTCCATTATTCCCACATTGATATATTAACATGATAATAATATAAAAATAATCTAAAACATTCGTTTAAAGAAAAAATGATTTGATGAGTTTGTGTGAATCAAAATGGGAATCGAATTAACCCATCCTTGAATGGTGTACCACTAAAAACCACTTCATAAAAAACCAAGGAAAGGTGAACCTAGTGTAATTTAATTATTTATAATTGTCATTTTTATTATTGACTTGCACTGCATGGGCTTTGTGTTCCTCACCTGTGTGCATTATGGGAGAATTGTAAACATCTACATAAGCTACACAAGTAAGAAATTTGTGTTTTGAAATGTTTTTGACATGTGTTCCTAAAATGCTTGACCCCTTATCATTAAGTGTCAAATTACACCATTGTGAACTTTTTTTTTTTTTGGTTTATCAATTATAATAATTAGGGTACGACCTTGATTGTTGAATGAAAAAAAATGGGAATTATTACAAATTTGTAGACATGTATGTAGTCCTTTCAAACATTCTAATCGTAGCCTTTAAAAATTGCTCAAAAAAATTGTGACAACTTTAATCCACTATTTAATATCTATTATTTAGTGGATTAAAGAAAGACAATACAAAGGACTATCTCAAACCCTCCTAGAAACTACAAGCATTAAAAGACGTAAATAAACATGTTCGTTTTGTGCTTTTGAACAAAGGAACCCCAAATGTTACTTTCTTGAAACTTTTTCTTTGACCACTCATTTGGAATATATATAAATATTTTTGCTAAATCCAACTAAAGTTTCAAAGTTTACATGACTTAGAGGAAAATACAAATTCAAGTGGGATGAAGATGCTACGAAAGCTTTCAAATTGTTAAAGAATGTTTTCACCACAACTAGGTAAACACATCCTTGGGTGATAGCACTAAGAATGTTAGATTGCAAAAATTTTAGATCCATCCAAACTTCAAGAAAACATAGGATTCATTTATTGGTCAAGTGAATGACAATTTTTCTTCTAATAAACCTTGGCACTTTTCAAGTTGATTTTTATGAATACTTTTTATTTGACAAAGTTGTTCAAAAAGTTTTAAAGTCAATGACAAGGGACAACAATTCTTTGTGGTGACTTTCTTAAGGTTATGATAATCCATACACATGCGGAAATACCCATATTTCTTCTTCACAAATAGTATTGGTGTGCATGTAGATGATTTTGAATATTGTATGAAGTTTTTGAAAAGACTTTCATCAATGTAATTTCATAGTTTAGCCCACTAATTTTTGAAAGAGCTTGTACCTGGGTCTAAATGGTCATCGCATTCCTTATACTTCAATTGCAAAGTCATATGGTTAGTGTTGTGACAATATGTTGACATTTTTTTTCAAATACATTTTTGAAATTTTGATATTGTGATGAAAATTTGTTTGCACATTTGTTTTCAAAACTTTTAATTGGGTAGTATAAACTATAAAAGGTGCAATCCTTGTTGCTTGCAAAAAAACAATTATTCCAATGAATACTGATTCAACATATTTTCGCCTTGGGTGATAATTAATCTTGGAGTATGTTTTCCAAGTTAGCTAATTGATATTTGGGTTATGGATCTTGAAGTAGAAAAATCCCAAGATTATTAGATTTTAAGACAACTTGATGATGTTGAACATAATGTTTGAATAAATTCATTCAAACGTGCCTCTAAAAGTTGGGTCTCATGAATCAAATTTGTCAAAGGAAAGGTACGTCCATTGATTATTTTGCAAGGTGCTAGGTTTGCCTTCCATAACAATTTAAAATCTTTTTTTTTAGTAAAATCTTTAGCAATGAAACATATCATTGGACCATTATGTATTGATGTTTTTACATGTTGATATGTATTTTTATGTTTGACCTTGTGCCATGTTTCATAGTCCCTATAAAGATACATATCAACACTAAACATATTCTCAAGGATCTTTTTAGAATTTTCTTTTATTTAATGTTTGTGGCAATGAAATGCCACCCACCCTAGGATCATTAAACCAATTTTTGCTAAAAAATATTAAGTTATTTAAATTATTTTATTGTTGTTGACATTTCTTCCAATCCATAAGTATCCCAATCAAGGAACAAATATTTTTAGTTTCAATTTGGTATTCTACAATGTCAAGTAATTATAATTGGGAAAAAGGATTCATGTCTTCCCCATCACTCCAAAAGACATTTAATGTCCTTTGTATCCATTTGGTACCTTTTCCACATATGCAATTCCTTATTCACCAATTTCTTACTTGACCAATTAATCTCAGTAGTTGTCTAAAAACTATAAAACTAGAATTTTCATCATTTAATTGATCTACCAAATATGTAGATTTTGCCATAGGGTGTAGTACATGGTGGCATTTCAAAAGCCTTAGAAACAAAGGTCATTTATTTTCCACAATAAAAAAACCTTAATTGCAACTAATAAAAGAAAAAACCATTTGAAAACTTGTAAATCTTGGGTTTAACATTAGATATTTAAAAATGTGTTATGAGTTTTATTTTCTTCATACTTCTTTATGAATGATAGAAAACCATCCAAAATCACAGAAATTTATTTTTTAATGTTAGATGGAAGGAATGACAACTTGAAAGTCACATCATAATCACCCTCCATCATATTATCCATAGAAGATGCAATTCTTTTTTTTCCCCCTAAGTTTTAATGTCACGGTTATTGTTACATGCAAGGCATTAGAAAGTAACCAATGCCCACATGATTGGTTTAGCACACAAGCACTCACAACTAGAAAAAAAAAAACAACAATGATTTAAAATATGTGCCAAGTTAAAGGTGGAGGAACATGGCCAATAACCTTTGTTGCCTCAAATTGCAATGTTTTTTGAAGAAATATGATCTTACTTACAAACATGTCTAGAAACAATTTAATTAACAAAATAGTAATGTTTGATTTTCCATGGAAACAACAGAAAAACAAAAAACCAAATAATGTATGAAAATGAAATTAAGCTAGTTTTCACTAGAATTTTTGATTTCCTAATTAGCCCCAAACTAGTTTCAATGCAAGGCTTGTTCCATTCTTATCGATTTATACTATATTTCTTTGGCCAAGTGATGCATATTTGTAAATCTACATGTTTAGTTTTACAAAAATAAAATAAAACATATTTGAAGCCCTTACAAACTATATCATTAATGGTGTCATATTAGTAGGCCTTGAAGAAAACATGCCCAAAACATGTCCCTTGAAAGCTCTTGTGCAAGCCTAGAACTCACATTTCACAACAAACTTGAAAACACTTGTTTTGTTTAAATTGGAACCTTCATTTTTAACATTTGTTGTAATCTTATTCCTCAAACCATATGCATCCACAAAATCAATGAAGCCAATGCATGTCCTATGGTTTCAATAGCCTCAAATAAGCCAAGAGTTACAATGTGCCCCAAAAAACTTATATCAATCTCAAAGATATATGAGCACCCTTGGACATTTAGAAATCAAAACTAGTAGTAGGAGAATGATATTCTTTAAGGAGAAACAAGACATATATGTTTATTTTGTCTTTTCCACCAAGCCATGCATAACATTGTGTGAAAAAAACTTTCATGAAAGGACTTGAAAATGTAATAATTCAAACTTCTACTTAGTTTTATTTTCATTTAAAAAAAATGGTGCTCATTTCAATTTGTAAATGTGGATTTTATTTTTATTTTTTTTCATTTCAAATATGGTTTCATTCATCAATATTTTACATCTTTTATTTTACATTACTCTATTTTCAATTTTATTTTACCCTTCCATTTTTCACAAGAATGTTCAACAAGGTGAAGGGTAGAGAAATTCAAGCAAACAAAAAGTTTTATAAGTTTTTTAAAATGTAATTTGTTACTATTATGGATGCTTAAAGAACAAGATGCAAATGTTTACAAGTAGTTGTAAACAAAAAAAATATTTAATTCATTTCTCATTTTTTTTCTTCATCATCAGGAAAGACTGATGTGCAATGTAATGTTTTAATACAAAACTATTTTGTTACTAATCCCACACAACAAAACATAAAAAAAAATTAAATATTGAAACAATATTAGGAACCATAAAAAAATTTCAACACCAAAATAATTTTACACATGAAACAAAAAAAGAGGTCATAATTATTAAAAAAACTAAAAAAAAAAAGAAAAGAAAAAAACAAAGCTTGGAGAAATGGAAAATAAATAAACATTTATTTTTGAAAAGTAAACTTTCCAAGAAAACTTTTCTTTTGACCTATAAAATGTGAACATGGGGTCTAATACAAGCTACAAGCATGAAGAGTAAGAACACAATGAGACAATGTAAAAGAAGAACACGTAATAGGAACAACCTTAGAAAGTATGGAACAACAATATTACGAGAGAACATGTATTTGAAAAAAATAATGATGTGAAAGAAGAACATAACAACAACAATGCTAAGGATAACACATACACAATAGTAATGTGAAGGAAAAACATAATAAAAACATCATGAAAAGAAAAACACAATAATGGTAACACAAAAAAATAACACAAAACATCAACATGAAGGAAAACATGAATTCAATGTTACAAAAAAACAAGAATAGTGCAAAGGAAAAACATAACAACAATGCAATAAAAAAACACAAATTTAATAGTTGTATGAAGAAAAAAACATGAAGCTAACAATAGTGTGAGGAAAAACATAGACTTAGTAGTAGCATTGAAAAAGAACAAAAACACAACAAAATGTGAAGGAAGGACATAGCAAAATGTAAAGGAAAAAGGAAAACACACAACAAAAATAATTTAAAAATAATGTGAAAGAAGGGAAGAACATTAGCTTGAGCCATTTATACTTTTGGACTAGATGCATGGAGGCTAAAAACACAACATTTAGGGTTTGAAGGTTTAGTTATTTCAAAATTTTAACATTTCTTTTCAAACCTAACTAGTTATTTTCAAAAATGCCCTTACCATTTATTTGATATCTAGATCCAAGTAGGAAATTGAGTTCATGCCTGGATTTTAAATATTTGAAATCCAAACATTACATGGCTAGATTTCACAACTTTGAAATTTGGCAAATAGGATATCACCCCAACTATCATAATTTGTGATATTTGGCCTAATATTTGGGCTTGATATTTGGATTTTCTAAAAATCCACCCAACATTGATATATACCCATTTATTATGAGAGTGTTTTTTTTAAAAAATTCATATATACTTGTTACCTTGAGGAATTTTTAAAATTTAAAATTTAAAATTACCATTACCCTAAGCTAATGCAAAATCATTATGCCATTCAAAGACTTGTAATTCCAACCACCAAGAACAAAAAATAATGTGATCTCATATTTGCCATTGAATTTGTCTTCTTCTCATTTTAGAATTTGAAATTTTCTTAAAGGTTCAAATACCCATTACACAACTAATAAAACACTCAAAGAAGTTTTTTTGTGTATTTGGAAGGCATGTCATATCTTTGAACATCCCTTTTAACAAAGTGTAGGGATATTACATTTATTCTTTAAGAATGGAAGGGATCTTATGCCTACTACCTATTAGTATGCATAATATCCCTCCCACTTTTTAAGGTTAAGTGTAAAAACCTTCCCCCTCCAAATCTTCCTCAGTTCTATTGGAGGCCATTGAGGTGAACAGTTTGGGTTCACTCCATTTCCAAGCACACTTGAGGTTGTTTCATGAACTTCATCCTTCGATTGCGACAATGTGTTTTCCTTTCTTCAAATAACTTGTAACAAGGGGAGCAAATCAATTTTAGGAGACTATTTCAAAGAGATGACACCACCATGTTTTTTTTAACATCATTTCTGACATGTGTTTCATTTGCATTGGGCATGCTTGAAGTCTTGTGCAACGCTTGGCATAGGGGCTTGGCTATCTGTTTGCCTTGTCATCTCATGATTTCGTTTGCCCTTAGATGTGGACTAGGTTAAGCTTCCCCCATCCTTTGGATTTTAGTTTGACACATTGCATTTGTGGCCAACCATTAAACCCGTGGGGATCCACCTCCTTCATTGCACCCATAGTGGGGAGAAGATTGCATCCCATGATATCATTTAAAATACTTTTGCGTCCATTGCAAGAGATGCAAGGTTTCATGTTTTGAGGAACAAATTCGCATTCTTTTGTTGCCTTTTTTTTAGTCTTTTTGTTGACGAGTTAACATTGTTTTGTTGGTTGATGACATTCACACATTAACCAATGTCGTTATTGTCGACCCCATTCGGGCATACTTGGTATCACATGCGACTTTTTCTCATGGTAGTGTTAATGGCATCTCATGTGAAGGAAGGATTTTATCATGACCATTACTCAATACATGTGTTTTTTCTTCATGCCATGAAAGTTTTTGGATGTTTTCATGAGTAATCCGACAACTTCATCGATTTGCTAACATGACGTGGATAGCAAAGAGCACCGGGGGCCCTCCCTTATTGATGTTGCATTCCTTCTATAAATAGAGAGTGTTGATGCCTTTACAAAGAGCACATGCCACCTCCATTTCAAGGTGGGTTGTTATTGCAAGGGAGGGTTCTTCTAGGCTTGGAGTTTTATGGGGTTTATCTCCCTTTTTTTAAGTTATACACTCCAAGCGAACTGGTGGAGGTTTCAGTAATTAACAGTTCCCTTTCCTCCTTGTGGCCTGCCTCTTTTGGGCTGTTTGCTTGCCTGGACTTCGGTCCTTGCCCTTGTTTACATTCATGATAACCTTCACTTGGGTAAAGGCCAGGGGTGGCAGACATTCTCAAAATGGAAGGCTTGAGTTGGCTATTACTTCATCCAAAGCCTGTTATTTTGGGAATGCCCTCACCCTAGGACTTTACCATACAGGTTGGGGCCCTTCTTCAAGGGCTAGCACATGATGTGCATGAGGAAAACTGAAATCCTTTGTTGGGGGGGGGGGGGGGGGGGAACTTAGTTATAAAAGTCTGGAAATTGTTTGTTTGAGAGAAAAGCTGCCTGTTGGTGACCCTGTGCAAAAAGCCTGCCTCAATGCTCCCACAGTGTGGCAACAGGAAACAGAGCCTTTTCTTGCATTATCTAAAAGATTATTATCTGCATGGGAATGTGATCCAGACTTCATGTCAGAGCTACAACAATGGAAAAGCAAATGACCCAACAAAAGCATAGCAAAAGCACATGCTTATGGTCACAACTTTTGCAAACTAAATGGGCGTTTGATACACATGCTTATGGTCACATCTTTTGCAATCTAAAGGGGTGTTTGATACACATATTCCTTTGGTCACAAGGTCTTTTGCGATCTAAACAGGCGTTTGATGTGCACGCCATCAAAGGATTATATATAATATAGTAACTAGCACATGATGGATGAATTATTGTCACAACTTTTGCAATCCGGAATGGTAGTTCATGTGTTTGTCAGGTGAAACACTTACAAAATTTGTTTCTTGAAGCAAACAAAAGTTGTAGTATGCAATGCTTCAAACTCCTAGTCCCCATGCTATTGCTGGTAAAGTGGCCAGTGAGCAAGATCATAAATTTAAGCCAGGTGACACACCCAACATTAGGGGCAAGGGTGAGGCCATCCATGACATTAGGGTCTCGGGCGGCAGATTATGTCATTTTCTTGATCACATTATATGATATAACCTTCTGGTGATAATCATACACTTGTAAAATAATGACCAAATGTGTCTGTTGTTGAATGTGCATTTTTGAAAAAAAATGTTGAATCTGCCATCCCAGACCTTATTGTCATCGAATGACCTCTTCCTTTACCCATTTAGATGTAAGTGCCCAAAAATAACCCCCCGAAAAAAAAAAAAAAAAAAAAAAAAAAAAACCTAGTTCATAACCTCTTATGTAATATGAATGTTTACAACATGCCATGTTAAGTATATAACATACTAGGTAGCATGTTGTAGATGTCCCTCCGTGCAAATGTTGGATGCGTACCCAGTTAGGTGGGTTAGAACCACCAGTTCCAGTTTGTGAGAACTAAAACGGAATTGAGTCTGATTTTCAAAACTGGAATCAGAATTGAAATCAGATTTTATTTATTTAATTTTAACTGTAAATATTTGGAACTGAGTTCTTGGTTCTATTTAGCTATGAAACCAGACCTAAAACCAAAACCAAAATTTTATTTTTATTTTTAAAATTAAAAAAAAAGTGACTAGGAGGGGGAGTCTAACCAGAGGATAAATCATGTGTGGGCATTACCCAATGGTTTTGGGGGAAATAAGAATTGGGTCAAGGGCAGACAGGGTAAAAAAAGAATGCCCCACTACAAAAGTACTAGTGGCATTAAAGACCATTGGGCAATTTAAAATATTTTCCAAGGAGTAGTAGTAGGAAGGAGGTGGCTAGAAGCTCCATTTGTTGGAACTTGGGAGGGATCATGGTAGCCTAAATTTATGTATAAAGAAGAAGAAGAAGAAGAAGAAGACATTGTTGGTACAACAAGTGAAAGAGCATGAGGGAGGGGTAGGCTAGGGCTAGGGCTAA
>Ga0209611_10014146_pt1 | contig 10750 bp, 5 predicted proteins | sample S1TSphgellanicum_3_FD_187693 | JGI IMG/M metagenome (GOLD analysis project Ga0209611, IMG submission 187693) | Host-associated microbial communities from peat moss isolated from Minnesota, USA - S1T2_Fc - Sphagnum magellanicum MG (SPAdes) (version 2) | ecosystem: Host-associated > Plants > Peat... | reverse complement strand
TATGGCTAATGTTTAAATGCCATGTAGTTTAACTTGGGTGGCCATTGTTTAAATGCCACATGGCATTTGTCTAGTCAAATGGTGTTTGACCAGTTAGAAAATCATTTGATTATTGTATTGACTTGTCCAAAAATCATTTGACTATTGTATTGACTAGTTCAAATGACTAATCAAAAGTACTAGTCGAAATGACTAGTCAAAAATGCGGACCTAAGCCTGGTCAAAAAGTACATGCCAAGTCATAATGGACAGGTTCAAAACAACTTGTCCATAATGATTGAGATGTTTTTTTTACACCTATCCAAAATGGGTCTTTTTTTACCAAAATTTTTAGTCAATAAATTAGGAATTCTAGTAGTGATTCGTTTTCTTGCATTTTGAACCACAAATGATTTTACGAGTTTGAAAAGAAACAGAATACAGAATGAACAAAAATTCAAATAGACAAATAGACATACTAGGCAAACATATGTCACAATGCCTCCCCTGAAAATGTTAAGGCAAACCATGCCGCTACATAAAATGGGCTCCAAAGTTTTTGCAAGGGCCTTCAACTAAATCTCATTTCTATAAAGCTATCAATCCCCAAGAAAAGTGGACATTACATTTTCAATGAACGACAGGAGGTTCTTGCTCCCCAAAATATTAGCCTCCACCAACTTCCTGACCCTTTTAAAAAAAAGGTAAACATAGAAAAGCACAAGCTCCTTTAGAAGGCTTGGGAGAGCGATTGGAGCCTCTCATACTCTTGCCATGTACTATCCAAACTTGAACTGCAACTTTGTAATAAATGTTGACTTCATGGCGGCGGTGAAAAGAAATTTGAAAGATTCTCCATCACATAAGTAGACGACAACCTTTGGAGTGACCTTTGCATTGAGTAATATGTTTAGAAACAATTCGTAATCCGAGCCTTTCCACACTACAGGAACTTCTATTATTGTGTGCATCATGGAAACAATAGTGAAAATGCTTGTAACATTGTTTTATAAAAAGGAAGTTGAATCTATTTTGTCAATAACATCTAGAAACTTCACCATGTCATTGACCTTGTCATACATATAATGGATGTCCAAAAGAATGGACTCTACTTCAATTCCTCATGGAGTAATGCTTTCTATCCACCTTTTCAATGTAGTTTTGAAACTTGCAGGTAGTGCCTTGTTCAAGGGGTTTAATCTCATTTTTTTGTATAAAACTCCTCATTGAGCTAATAGTCCAAAATTGGTAAGAGCATTTTGTCAAGCTTGTGCTTTAGTTTCTTTTTAGTCCACACCTCATTAAAATATGGTTTCTAATTATTGGTAGTTGGTTTTGGAAAACTGAAATGGATCATAATTTCATTTCAAATGATCACCTTTTTGTTTAATTGTTTGGTACACTTGTACATCGAGTCAGGTTGTCCTTCGCCTTTTGTTGGTCAATCATAGATAGTGATTGTCTTCATAAGAAGACCTCGAGCTAACTTCTTTAGTTGGTTTTTTTCAAATTCAAAAGGTAGCCAAACATTAATTTTCTGATCGATATAGAGGATGAGTCAACACATCTCTAGTCTTGTACAAAATGTTGCAATTATCCCATTCAACAAGAACCACTTCCCATAAATGGAAAACCGGGTCCCAAAAAAGGAAAATATTCATGCATTCCTTAGTAGATTCAATGTTGAACACATGCTTCAATGTCTTTTTAAATTGCTATATGGTAAATGGAAAAAAAATCAAGAATTATCACAGATAAATCTTTAGCACTAAAATTATTTCTTGAAATGAAGAGAAATAATTTACTTTGTATTTTTCATTGTGATGCATGGAGTCATCCAGATTTGGGGTTTAGGTTTGATAGGCCTATCATATGAAATCCAAATTTGATGCGCATGTGACAAGCTCTCATGGTATGATGGTTTCATTGATAGGTTGTAATCCTTGTTGTTTAAAATTTTTGACATCTTGACAATCTTTACAAAATCCAACTCCCACACAACAACGATGTCAAATGTATTGAACTTGTCCAAAACATCATGTGTAATGTTGGGGTCTTCCACCAACTCTTAATTTTTAAAATGGAACAAATATGGCAAAAAAATTAAATGTTATAATGTAACACAAAGACCACTAACCTTTGTAACAACAATTGTGTGTTGCCCATCGACAATCAAAAACTAAAAGTTTTGAATGTCTTCCCACTTCCTAGGACAACATGGAAGAATGCAATTTGGCTTCTATGAGTCCTTTGGAATGGGGAATATTGGGACCTTAGTGTCAAATTTGTTGTCCATAGTAATTCGTATCTTAATTTCATTTACATGTTTTCTAGAAAGAGAATAATAAACAATATTTAGGGGTGACCTTTTTAAATGAATAATGGGTATATTCACACCTTTGACCAAGGAAAAACCAAGGGGAAATGAATTTGCATGTTCCTCACCAATTGTTGCATCCTTCATGTAGCACTCAACAAGGTCAAAGCCTTTAGCCTTTTTGCCCTTTACAATTTTCCCCAATAATTTTTTTTCTCAACTTTTGTTTCCTCCTTCCATGGCCACTTTATAGTGGAGCTCTCAACCATTGTTGTAGTGTGCTGATAACCTCCTTGGGAATCTCTTGTGGTGTCCTCCCTCTCCAATTCAATGAGCTCTTTGAATTTGATCCACTTTTCAAGGACAACCATAACATCAAGGTCCTAAATGTCCTTCATCTCGAACCCTTTCTCTACATTAGTTGGAACAAGTACATCATCTAATTTCTTTATTGAACACACAAGTCCAACTAGTTGTTTCTTGAGTGGATCCTCAAGAAATAAAATCACATTGTCCAACATTGGTACCCACCATCCCATATCATGGATTGACATTCATCATACCGTACCATTTTTTACAAAATAGAATTTGAATGGTGGAACTTGATCTTCCACCAACCTAATCGCCCATGCTAAAAAATTTCCCAAAAGCTCCCAAATGTTGATTATTGCCTCTAGATAGTGGATGTGAAACCTAAGATTTTTTCCCACCACCTTGATGAATAAAAGAGGGATAAATTTGCAATGAATTTTATTTTTTTTGTTAAGTATCTCATTTTTTTCCAATAAATTGCCTTATGGCATACATGCGATGTTGTGCAATTTTTTTTTGCATGAAATCACTTAGCAGCCACTAGGCGATATCGTGTTGTTTTGTTTTTGTGAAAAATTGCCTAGTGGCCATTAAGCAATATCACACTTCTATTTATTGCAAAACTTTTTTTTTGTAATATCCTTTTTTTATAAATGAAGAGTAAATTGCTTGGTGGTCACCAAGAAATTCCCTTTCTTTTGTTTAGGAAAAGGGAAATCCCCTAACGTCCGCCATGAGATTTCTCGTGCTCTTTGAATGAAGGGTAATTGTTTGGCAACTATTAAGTGATTTCCTTTCTTCTTTTAAGCGAGAAGGAAAACCCTTAAAGTTCACCAAGAAATTACCGTTTCTCTTTGATGGTATGGGAAATTGTTTGGCGACCGCTAGGCAATTTCCCATTCCAGTCAAAAAGGAAATTCTAATGATGTGGTGGACATGAAGAAATTTCCCATTCTAATCAGAAAGGAATTTTTAATCGCATGGTGATCTCTAGGTGATTCCACGTCTATTCTACATTAAGAAGGAGATCCTCTAGCAGCCACTAAGTGATTTCCCATTCAAATGAAAGGAGTAGGGTAATCACCTAGTAGCCGCCGGGCGATTTCCTTTCCTTGCTTAAACAAAAGGGAAATCCCCTTTTGCAATTGAAACAAAGACAAGGACTTACAAGAATGAAATCATGCTTGGTGAGGTGTTTGAGAGTTTATGAGGTTTCTGGAACCATGATTTCATGATGTATGTATGTGTATTGTTGGTGATGATGATGAGGCGATGAAAAATTTCGTGGGCAAGTTTTTTTGTTTGTGTTGAAAATTATTTATTTGCCTGAATCTACTAAAGAGGAAAATATTGTGTGGTTGAAAAAAGAACTAAACTATTTGATAGAGAATTTGAGTAAATTGAATGTAGTTGGATGGTCAATAGAAGAGAAGAAGAATAAAGAAAAATTGGAAGAAATTGCCAATGATTTTGAAGGAAAAGAAAATCTATGTAGATGTGAAGCTGATTTGAGAAATGTTACCAGATAGACCTGGAGAGACATAAGGTTATAGAAAAGACATATATAACATTTCAATTTGCTGACAAAGACAACAAGAATGAGAAGCACAAATCCAAAAAATTGTTTGAGGTTCATTCAGACACTCAAATATATGTACAATGATGTTGATACACATATGGAAGAAGACAAAGAATGGAAAAATAAAATTATTGCACTTAACGATATGCCTTAAATGACTACTAAGGAATTACAAATATATTTTTCATAAGAATTGAGAGATCTCCATTCTAATAATTAGAAAGATATCCATGGTTAACAATTATTCACCAAGTCACAAAAAATCTAGAAAAGGAAAAACGATGTAAAAGAAAACAGAGACCAAAACAAGGATAAAAAACAAAAGAAGCTAAGGATTAACGGATAGACCCAAAGAGAGGAATAGACAAAAAAAAAAATCTTTTGTAAGAATAAAGAAATCTCCATTTTCACAGTGAAGGGAAAAAGCAACAAGGTTAACACCTCCTTAAGAAGCCATGGAAAAAACCAAACAAGGAAAGATAGAACAAAACAAAAAACAAAAAACACACTCGATATGAATAAAAGTTATACTTTCACACTTGTTTAGGGACCATCAATAGTAGTATGTATGATATTGATTTAACTACTATAACTTCCTCACTAACGTGATCAATTTCCTATAGTGCATAAAGGCCAGTGATGAACACTAACCTACAAATTGAGTTTCTACTGCAATCCCATATGAAAAGGGAAGGCTCAACCGTACTACTAGCTAGCAATAGATCACAACAACAAGGACAATAAAGAAAAACCAAAAACTAATAGAAAGGGATAAGGAAAAACTGAAGGAAAAGACAAACATCAAAGGACTATGAACATGAGATGGGGACAAAAAGGTTGTATAGACAAAAGAGATGGAGATACAAAAATGATTGAAATCAATGAGACACACAAAGACAAAGAATGAATAAGAGTTGAAAAGATTGTGACAGACAAAGTCACATACGGAGATAGAGTCAAGAGGAGATAGAATAGAGAGACTGAAAAAGATAGACAAACATAGGGACAAAAAGAGATATTGATGGAAATAAAGTTGAGGATAGTGAGGTACATAGAGATAGGGAGAAAAATTGAGAAAGAAATAGATGAAAATAAAGAAGGTTTTTGAAGGAAATGTAAACAAAGACAAAGATCCAACCAAGAAAAATACAAAGGTAGACAAAAGCAGATACAAAATCTAAATCATGTAGATTCATAAGCATAGACTAATAAAAATTCAAGTCATGACCCTAATAAAAGAAGAAAGACAAGATCACAAAGATATAGTGAGGGTGGAAAAGTGAGAGAAACAAATGAATAAGCAAAAACAAGGAATCATGCATGATAAGAAGAACAATGAATGATTGACAATAGATTGCATTAGAGTATAGACTCTGAAACCTAGGAATAGGTGAACAAAAAATGCACAGAAGACGGTTATGTGATAATTTTATAAATGGAAGAAGAAAAGAGAATAATTTGATTACCTAAAGTCACAAGTTGGAGGCTCTCATTGGGGGTTGCACACTATGATGAGAGGATGTAAAAGTTGTCAGAAGCTTTGTGCCGAAATGGAAAAGCTTTGTGCCACGATGATGAGAAGGAAACCTCCAACGAAGCATCTAAAGAACCTATGGAATGAGAAAGGGACTAGTTTGAAAATAGAATGAATGTAGTGGGATAAGAAGTGCACAAAGCTTGAAGTGTGATTCTTTGAAGTGAAAGTGGAAACAATTACAATGCAAGGGAGAAATGCAAGAAGCAAGAGTTGAAAATGAAAGAAGAAGCACATAGATGAAGACTTAACGAAACTTGAAGATATGAATCGACATAAACCATCAAATTTTTATGGTACCAACTATTTCATGATTCTTTTCATCCATGTTGTTTCATCAGTTTTATCCTTTTCATTTGAGCTTTCAAATATTTCCAGAATAGAATATAAAATCAAATAAACCATTACACGAATCCTTTTTAAATAATAATAAATGTTAAATCCTATACCCTTAAGTACCTATCTTAAGTTTCTTGAATTATAATATGGATCATAATATGTTAAATAAACAAAAAAATCCACAAATGATTAAAATGATTTTAATTCTTTATGTTCAATTAAAATTACCTATTGGATGCTATAAAAAATTCAACCGAAAAATATCACATGGAGTAATTTTAGCTAACTAGTCATAAATGTGGAAGAAAATGAAAAAAATCATATACTACATATTTTAAAAAAAAATTTTTAAAAAGATGTTTGATGGGCATTAATATACAATCTACTTCAAATGATCATTTGGATTATCATGCTTAAACAAAAATATGAAATCAATTTGAAGTGAGATATATATGCATGGTATAATATCATTTATAAACCATGAAGAAAATTTAAATATTATTATGTTAAGGTTTGTATTCAAAATTTTGTCAAAATAAATAGGCAAGTAAATGTAGGAACAAGTCTTTGTGAAATTTTTTTACATTGCAAATAACATAGTTTGTATTGTTTTAAAACTATTTTTGGGTATTTTTATTCATGGATTTTATTTAAGCATATCCCAAAACTTCAATGCAAATTTAACTTACCATTTCAAAACACAAAAAGTAAGTAGTGATTATGATTAGTAATGGTACATGTTGGTGTAATTGCATTCATTATGAACACAAGATGGTAGAAATTGAAAGTAAACCCTAAACCCTAGATTCAAAACCCTTAACCCTTAACCTTCAAAACCTTAAACCCTAAATGTTAGTAATCAATTTTAATGCTTAAATTTTAAACCTTAAATTCAAAACCTTAAACCCTAAATGCTAGTAATCAATTTTAATGCTTAAATTTTGAACCTTGAACCTTGAACCCAAAACCTTAAATGTTAGTAATCAATTTCAATGCTTAAATTTTAAACCCTAAACTTTAAACTCAAAAACCTTAAATTCTAATAATCAGTTTTAATGCTTAAATTTTAAACCCTAAATTCAAAACCCTAAACCCTAGATTCAAAACTCTACACCCTAGACTCAAAACCTTAAACCTTGAACTGAAAACCTTAAACCTTAAACCAATTGCTCTAAATTCAATCCATTCCCCTAAACAATAAACTTTGCATATAATTTGGTGGGTCTAAGAATTTATTGAATCTAAGGTTTCAAAACATATTTTGTTGTGGTTTCATGGCTTGTTGAAGTTATCATCATGATTACTTTATTATTTCATCTATTTGTTTTAATTACATGTAAATTATTATTCTTGCTTTTCTTTTAATTATAGACCAAACCGCACCTAGAAGCTAAAGAGCTTACTATCACCATAATCATAATAATCAATACCCTAAACCCTAAACCTTATGCATCAAAACCCTAAACCCCGTACATGAAAATGTTAAACCCAATACCTTAAACCTTAAATCAAAACCTTAAACCCTATGCATCAAAACCCCAAACCTTATACATGAAAACGTTAAACCTTAAATTAAAACCTTAAACCTTATGCATCAAAATCTTGAACCCTATACATGAAAATGTTAAATCTTATACCACCAACCTTAAATTAAAACCCTAAACCCTATGCATCAAACCTAAACCCTAAACCTTATGCATCAAAACCTTGAACCTTATACATCAAAACGCTAAATCAAAACCTAAACTCTATGCATTAAAACTCTAAACCCTATACATCAAAACATTAAACCCTATATCCTAAACCCTAAAAATCACCATATTGAGGTCTATGACATTCCCATCTATTTGATTCATTGTTCAATGTTGGTTTCTCTAAAAATATGTCATGAATAAATAATATCCTAAATGCTAAAAATCAATTTTAAAGCTTAAACCTCAAATTTTAAACTTTAAACTCAAAACCTTAAAATCAAAACCTCCAAATTCCAACATGGAGCTTTGAATTTTAAACCTTGACCTTGACTTCTAAACCTTAAACCCTAAACCCAAAACCTCCAAACTCAAAACCATAAACTTCCAAATTTTAACCTCAAAACCCTAAACCTTAAATTGAAAACCTTAAACCATAAACTCAAAACCCTTTACTTTAAATGCTAGTAATAAATTATAATGCTTAAAATTTAAACCCTAGACTCAAAACCTTACTCTCTAAATGCTAGTAATCAATTTTAATGCTTAAAATTTAAACCCTAAACTCAAAACCTAAACCCTAGATTCAAAAACCTAAACCTTCAACTAGTTACCCTAGGCTCAAACCATTACCTTAAACAATAAACTTTGCATATAATTTGGTGGGTCTATGAATTTATTAATATTCTCAAAACCCTAAATGCCTAAAGTCATAACCCTAAACCTTAAACCCTAATATTTAATTTGAAAGCTTATAACACATATTCAATTAATTTAAGATTTTACAAAAGTTCGAAAATCTTAACAATAACTTGACAATATTATATTTATTCAAACTTTCAATTATAAATTTCTTGCTGGACACTAGGACCAAAAGGAAAAGCTAAAGAAAAAAGAACAAAGTTTAGCCTTATAGTTATGTGTTCAAATCTATTTATGAAGGAAAAAATTAAAGTTAAAAAACAATTATATGTAGGATTGTTGATCATGATTTATTGTAATAAGAGCAAGATCTGATTTGAAAAGTAAAGTGTAAGACTCACATTATATAATAAGTTTATTGTAATATGATATCAAGCTTTGAAAGAAAAAACTGCAAAGTTGTGAGCTAATTTTTTTATTTAGGGGACGAGTTGAAGTCATAAGCTTATGATGATAATGATGAGTAATTTGATGATGAAAATAACAACATGGCGCGAATGTTGCAATGTTAATTGAAAAAATCATAGATTTGACTACATGTTGAGCTAAAAACAAATCAAATTGTGCAAATGTTTTATTTTCCATAACTAATGCTGATCAAGAAAAATCAACAAAATCTATGAGAAATAAAACATTTGCACAATTTGATATATTTTTAGTTCAACAATGTAGTTGAATTTACAATTTATTTTTAGCCATCATTACAACACGTGCGTTAGGTTATTAAATTATTGTTCCTAGGAAGAATTTGCAACCTTAAATTCAAAACCCTAAACTTTAACCTCAAACCCCTAAACCCTAAAAAATAGAAATAAGTTGAATGGTACATCACATCTAAACCAAAATATGATTCACCTACAACAACACAAAAATTATGACATGGTGGCCATTAAGAGGTTAACTTTAAAAACAGATAAAGTCTTGAAAAATTCAGTAAAAAATGTAAGTTATAATGTAAGAATTTTGATCTCTATTGGGTAAAATGCCTTCAACATAAAAAAATGAAATGCAGCAATATACATAGAAAAATTATTCCCCAATGTTAATTTTCGAATCTTAGCACTAGGGAATTATTTTTTTCTATATATTATTACATTCCATTTTTTTGTGTTGAAGACAAACTTATATATAAACACATATTAATTAATTATTTAATTAAACTACAACCATATATTTAAGTTTGAAATTCATATTTGAACTATATTGAAAATTTTAAAATATATATACAAACATAATATTTGCACAAAACACACACACGAAGTGTCCACATGAAGCAACATAAACACTTACATTCACACCCACACAAAAAAACACACTAAGTCATACGCACAAAAAAATGAATATCCAAATGAAACCCATATCTAAACAATTCTTATTTTGAAAATTGTCATATATACCACACACCACAATATCTATGACCTACATGTGATGACCCACAACATTATATATTCTTTTCAACACACTTTTTTTTTATACATATAAACAATAGAAAACACAAGCACACGCACACATGTCCACATACATATATATACAAACATATACAACCACACAATCATACACATATATACATATATACATAGATACAACTTAGACTACATATAAATAAACAAATATTATGCAATTTACAGATTTAAATGATTTAGTTGATTTGGATGCAAATTTCATTTAAACTATGAATTAGGACATATTAGTATAACAATGACTTCTAAGCAAAATCGGACATGAAATATTACCATATTAATAGAAGAAAATTATGTAACTATTTATTCAACCCTATAAATCAAATTTTGATAGTATACCCTATAATTCATCTTTAAACCATAAACCATAAATCTAAGTTTTATACATTAAACTTTAGAAAAATTAAATAAACATTTCAAATATGAACCACTTAAATATTTTATTACCTTTGAGTTATTTATCAAGGATTAGTGTATCCTTGAATGATAAATTAAGTAACTTTTTATTTTTAATTTAATATCAATTTTGAATTCATGAACACGAACAATTTAGTAAGATATTTGATAATTACATAACAACTGACTATTGATGTTTTATAATGTAAATTGCATTTAAATATATATTAAAAAATAACTTGTTATGAAATACTAAATAATCATTAATTAAGTCAGAGGTATGCTTTAAAAGTAAATTGGTAGAATTAAATACCCATTTATTTCTCCAAAAAAAATAAAAATCAGAATCCTTTTGTCATTGCATTTCACTCTAGTTAAAATTATTGAAAGATGACTAGAAACATGTGCTGATTGTTTTGGAGATTTAAAAAAAAAAAAAAA
>Ga0209611_10014145_pt1 | contig 10751 bp, 9 predicted proteins | sample S1TSphgellanicum_3_FD_187693 | JGI IMG/M metagenome (GOLD analysis project Ga0209611, IMG submission 187693) | Host-associated microbial communities from peat moss isolated from Minnesota, USA - S1T2_Fc - Sphagnum magellanicum MG (SPAdes) (version 2) | ecosystem: Host-associated > Plants > Peat... | reverse complement strand
TTCTTGGTGTCATTGCAAAGGTCTTGAAACGTAGATATCGAAAATGGCCTCGCATTGGCAATTCAGACATCTGCAGCCCAAGTTATGGGCAAAAGAAGGGCCGGGAGTCAAACTGGCAGTTTGACTCTCGACCACTAAAAGTCAGGAATCGACCTTTTCTCGACGTCTCCTTGAAGAGTGCGACACGGCGTTGGAAAGCTCTCGACGAGAGCTACAACATTGATTTAAGACTTGTTCCGATCCGAGTTTGGGGCGAGGAGTTATGGCCGTTCAAAGTTCCGGGAGTCCAGCCGGGACACTTTTGGGACTCCATTTCGGGAGTCCCAACAAAATGTGCCATTTGGATGTAGCCTTCGCGACCAGCTGTAGAGAATACTATAAGGGGGAAGGTGGTGGCTTCCCCCGAGTCCGGGCCGTGGTGAGTTTTGTGTGTCCAAGTGCCTGTGGCAAGTCCCAACACCTAAGGGTGTCCTGAATGCTAAACTAACCCGATTTGGTTAGTTTTTGGATGCAGATTCACACAAGCTAAGCTAGTCCCTCTTCCTAGTCTAATCCCTGGGCTTTCAACTTGACCCTCTACCCCTTTTTAGAGTTGAAAGCCAGGAGTGTGCCTCCAAATCTCAATTTTCCGCAACTTGACTTTGTGAAACCCTCAAGTGGGTTTCACCCCGTGACTTGGGAGCGCGTCATGTCTATTTGTAATTCGTCCGTGCACTAAAAGTGCTTCAACTATGCACTAAGCAATTTGCTATTTGGTTTGTGTAGGTTTATGTAAGACTTGCTTGTCACTCTTCCTAGTCCCCGTCCTAGAGCTCCAGCACGCCCCGTTACCCCCAAAGTGCTACGAGCCAAAGAGCGCGCCCCAACTCCTTCTCCTTTCGTTGTTTTCACTTTTAGACTTGCAATTGAGTTCATCAAAGAGTCTGGAGGTGTGTTAGTGTCGTTGGTGTTGTGACCTAATTTCAGGATTCTATGCATGAGGATTGTTCTCTCTTTTGTATTTGGTGTGGAGCGCATCAACTCGACCTTGTCATGGAGCACATCATGAACGAGGTGGTTAAAGAATGCCTCTTTTCAGTAATGATTAGTTTCATCACACAGTTCACCTAGCAGCAGAAGTTGATCCTGGACATGAGTACAACGTGTCTTCGTGTCGTCAATCATTGGCTTTCTACATACAAGGTTACAAAGTGGGTTAAGATTCATTGCCCTAAACTCCTCACGCACATTGAATCGAAACAGCCAGCTTTCGCCCCGCCTCAACTTTGGTGGGTTTATTTGCTCACAATGGATGACTTCATGAATCGCACTACTATCATTTTTCACAAGATTCAAGGATTGACAACATTAGTGGCGTAATAGCAAGCAAAACTTGATGCTCTCGTTGAGTCTTTCATTGATGACATTGGAGTGACTGGTCCATTCATTGTTGAATCAATTTAGGACTTGGACCCAACAACCAATGTCTTCAATGAGTGTTATGCTATTTCTCTGTTGAATGTTCAAGAATTTCTCGTCGGCTTGGCAAGTTGGGTGGAAGGAATCATCAAAGAAGCGATGAGGTCAAACAAAACGAGTTGCAGCGCGATGTTGGATTCGTCTTTTTTGTGGCTTGTGAGCCATCGATTCAATTCGATTCCAGCGTGATGCAAACAACAATCCATTCGTCGATCCATACGCATTGCCGCTGGTTCTGCCGCACGAGTTGGTCAAGACGATGACATCCAATTTCTTTTGCAAGATGTTGGATACCTATTTACCTATACATAGGACCTACTTCTATACAGAATGGGTTACCAAGGTGAAACCAGATGTTATCTTAGTTAAGGTTCATCCAATGGATGGTGCGCTGGTGGGGGCCGGTTCACTCTGGCCCAAATTGTTCCCTTTTGGCTTGTCACACTTGGCTCATAGATGACTATGGAGCCATCTCTCTCTCCTTCGTGCCAAATACCTTCTCGCAACAACAGCAGGTTTGCATCGTTCAGGTGTTCCTCATAATACTCTTATGATGCTACAATACCGTCTTGTTAGGCCAAATCTAAACTTTCAAGCACATGTAAAACGCCGTTCTACTGCCCTTTAGATCTGCCACTGTTGAAGCATTTTCTACAGGCCAACGACATACTGATATCCTTCCCCTCCTCCTGCTGACGGCTCTGGGATGCAGTTCCAAGCAGAGAAAAACTCAGGCTCCAAGAGTGTGGGATCAACAGCTGCCGGAAGTGAACAGTGCTGAAGGTCAAGAAAATCCAGCCAGGGAACATGATATTCAAAAGAATGAACCTCTGCGGGCACTGAAAGTTTCTGTGCGGAGCAGGGAAGGGGGATTATCGACAGTGAAGGTGGTGATGAGGAGGATATGCTCAACCCAATTGCCTCAGATGTGGTCACCAGTTTGTCGAATGTATCAGTCAAGAAGGTACCATAATGTCTTGGGACGGAGGCTATTGTAATCTTACTTGGTGTCTGCAATACCTACCTGTAAATTTGGACTGTTTTAAATTCCAACTGGCTTGACTCTAAGCTGCATCAGAAAAAGTCACTAAATGATTGTGAGTTGTGAATTGGTGGACGCAGAGAAAGACAAGTTTTAAGAAGGACAAGAGAGTGTCAGGTTTTGTGACTGTGGACAATCTTATGATAATGATGAAAGCTGCTGAAAACAGTGAGTGATACTCTCCAGTAATGGCAAGGCTTGAAAGATTATGGATTTCATATGCAATTGACTTGCTGTTCTCGTAGAGATTTCTCCTACCAGATACTCTGTAATTGAATTTTGTCAGTTGACAGCCTCTCTCTTTTCTTGTGATTAGACATAATGCTGCTCAACCAGGTGCGAGAACGTGCACTCGAAGAACTGCAACAAGTGCACAGTGAAAGAGACAAACTTCAATCACAAGTTCAAGTTTTGCAGGTACTTCTATGGATCCCAAGTTCTAGAGCCAATGGAAGGTTAGCCCTATGGTGTAAGGATATTGATGGGGATGTACAGACATATCCTGGCAGGCTCAGTTGGGAGAGGCTGATGCCAAACAAAAGTTGAGCGTACATGTTGCAGAGAAGGCCAACTTTCTTGAGAAAGAAATTGGAATCCTTAAGGGGAAATTAGCCAAAAAAGAAACAGATAATGTGGCAGCTGTGGTGTTGGAGGTGGACTACAAACAGCTGCAGGTGCATGCCCAGTAGCTGTCAACTCATCACAAGTCATCCAGTTCTGAAGGGTTGGATCTTAAACAGTTGCTAACACAAAACCAAATTGCACAAGATGAGATCAATTCCCTTCATGAGCAATTAGCAGATTCATGAGCAGAAGTGGCAAGATTTATCAGAGGGCCTGGAAGACCAACTCCACAGTTGTAAGAGTATGTCAGGGGATTGGAATTGAAACTGGCAGTAGTAGAGTTAGAGTTAGCAAAAAGTAAGGCCAGTGAAGCTGAGCTTGCCTCAGCCAAAAAGGAGTGTTGGGCTTTGAAAGAGGAGATAGCAGCTCTGCAGGTGCAACTTGCTGGTGTGTCACACAGCCCAGTTGCCATGACACCAGAGCTGGTTGCTCAACAGCAGCTTCTGCAGAGCCAGGTACCTCTTATCTGAGATAACTGCTATAGTTTAACCTTGAGAAAAATGCTTGATTTGGTGAAGTATTTGATCAACAAAGCTCTCACCAACTATCTGTATATGCACAGAAGACCTAATCATGTAGTTGCCAAGTCTGAATGGATGGGAGACTTGGATGTCTCTTGAAGGTGGACTCACTGCAAGCTGCATGGGCACAAGCTAATGCAGAAAAAACCTCCATGTCCAAAGTGCAAATGGAGAATGTGGAGCTACACAAGCAAGTGCAGCTACTGGAAGAGCAGCTTCGGGAATCAGATGATGAAATCCATTCTCAATTGAGAATGTATGAGGCAGAGGTACAGGCATTTCAGGCAAGTTTGAAAGGGCTGAAGGCAGAGGGTCAAGTAGGCATTGCACAAATCCCAGTTGGTGACATGCCGTGGGACTTTTGAAGTGGCATGATGCTGCACATTGAAGCACTGATGCTGGATGACCTGATAACTCAGGTCAAACCTTTCCTCTCAGAGAGTTTTGAGCTATGCTCAAATCTATCTGCATGCAGTCCACTAATGTTCTTTCTATGCTTACCTCACTCTTTTTATAAGTAAGGTACCATAAAGTTTGCATTTAAATGAATTCAGACAATGCTGCCACATTTTCTGTAACCCATTTTCCTAAACAGATATATACAGTATCTGTTACAGCAAGATGCAAAGGAGCTACAACTAATGGCATGGCAGAGGCAAAAGGCTATCCAAGACACCTACTTAATTCTCCAGGATGAGTTGGATGGGGATTTGGCAGCTGGACTGTTGGACCTCATCAAGCCAAATAGTAGGTAGGAAGCTGGATGGTTATCCCTGATGGCACAATCCAATTGAGTTTATTAAGAATGTGGCATGTTTTAGAAGTGGGCATGACTGTCTTTTGTTGTGGTCATCTCCTGCCTAAGCATAACAGGTGAAGTACTGGGTATCTGTACAGGCCTGGTCTTTATATTGTGAATATATCTGCTGAAATGGCTCCAGTTGCCAAGGTGTTTACCTGCCTCTTTGCTGCATTAATGTCATGTCACTAGAAGAATCTGACTTAGGTGGTGGAGCATTATGTCAATTGTTGTTAGGTTTGAGTTTTGACTTGTTTTCTATAGAAGGTTTTTTGTAGGTTGCAACTTGATTTAATCTCAATGATCAACAAGGGTCTTTGTTTGACTTCAGCATATTCTGTTGCTGTTGAGTGTAGATGCTGTCAAGGTTGGAAACATATAATTGGCTTGAAATGGATGTTATGCTTTGGCATTTCAAGGTGGGGGGTTTAGGAGACGTGCTAACAGGATTGAGTCACTCATTGCTAAAGAAGGGTCATTTGGTTGAAATTATCCTTCCAAAATATGATTGTATGGACTACACTCGCATCAAGAGCCTCAAGGTCTTCCTCCTCACTTGTTCTCAGGAATAGGTTTGCACTGTCTACTGCTGTAAAAAGAGTCATGTTATTCATATGAAGTTCATAAGGAAGACTGCAGATAATGTCCAGTTGAAGATGTACAGGAGAAGAGAATATGATGCACCAAAAAGTTGTCATACATGGTTTTGCTTGTTGTAGTTTGACAAGACTTGTCTACAGCACTTGGAAAAATCCTAAAAAATTCAAGAAATTCAGGAGTCTGCTATTTCTTAGTGCTAAAAAATATCAAGTGGGAACTTTGGGCAGGAGTTGGATCTGGAGCTCCACTCAGTTTTTGATGGCAAAAAAATAAGAACAAGGTCTGGTCAGCAATTGTTGAAGGTATGCTTCTATCTCAAGCACTTGCTTATTTCTAAATGCCTTTGTCAGTATGTCTTCAGCATGAATGGGATGAGTAATTTTGGTTTTGGCATACAAAATGCTTTTATCAGCTACAAAATGGTCATTATGGCAACTATAATGTGGTTAATCTGCAACTGTGGTGCAGCATGATGCAAGTGGTTAATGACCAGGCTAGGATCACAACTGAAAGAGTCTCAAATTTAGTTTGGAAAGAAAACTGATTCTTCCCAGTTGAAGAGGTAAAATTTGTCAATGACAAGTAGAGTATTGCTCTTCCAGGTCTCCCTGTATATTTCATTGAGCCATTACACCCAGCCAAATTCTTTTGGCGAGGTCAATTCTATGGTGAACCTGATGACTTCAAGTGGTTCACATATTTCTGCCGAGCAGCACTTGAGTTCTTGCTGCAGTCTGGGAAGCAACCTGATGTCATTCATTGCCATGATTGGCATACTGCTGTTGTGGTAACTGACTTGGTCTTTCTGCATCTCCTAAATTACAGTGATCAAGAAAGTTGACAAACCATGACAGGAAGAAGAACTGAAATACTCCTGCTGCAGGCACCCTTGTATTGGGACATCTATGTACCACTTGGCTTGGACTCTGCAAGGCTGGCCTTCACATGCCACAACTTCGAGTACCAAGGTTCTGAGCCAGCAGGGGCCCTTTGCTTCATGTGGCTTAAATGTGCAGTTGCTGCTGCAGCCAGACCGCATGCAGGACAATTCATCTCCCAAAACAATAAACCTTCTCAAGGTTGCGTCCTGTAATTTGATTATCATTTTGTTTGGAGCTTCATGCGTGTTGGACTTGCTGTTTGGGTTATGAAGAAATCTGCATTCTGCAATGTGGCAAAGGAGGTGATACTGTATCTTGGTTTGCACATTTATAGTGGATGGAGATTAGCTAAGTACATCTTCATGGATTTGTCTCTGGTAACTGGTTGGCTTTGCATTTGGGGTGCATGTGCCTTTCATCAGTATATCTTTTGATCACAATGACATATGTTACAATTTCTACAATTTCTTGGTTGGGCTGACAAGCATGTGTCAAATCAAAAATTACCTGTGTCACTGAACTTGCAGGGAGGACTTGTATTCTCAAATGTTGTGACGACAGTGTCCCCTACATATGCTCAAGAAGTACTGAGGCCAGAGGTTTGTGAAAAATCTTATCTCAATGTCAAGACTGTTTGATGAATCTAAGAGCTCCTTTTAGGAAACTTAGTCATGAGATGAGAAGGCTTTTCTTGTGTGAAAGGGTGCCATTAATCATCTAATCACAAAACTTCTCATTTGCAGGGTGGTAAAGGCTTGCGTCAAACCCTACGTCAGCACTCAAGAAAGTTTTTTGGAGTTCTGAATGGCATTGATGATGAGGCATGGAATCCAGTTGCTGACTCTCTCCTTGATCACCAGTACAGTGCAGATGAATTGAGGGGGAAGGAAGCGAACAAAACAATGTGGAGAGAACACTTGGGACTGGCAACTCAAGGGGATGATGCCAGAAGACCACTTGTAAGCTGCTATCCATAGTGTTGAAGGTTGTCTTGAAAGCTTGCATCCTGGTGATCAAAGCCATAAGGGTGAGTCATGAAGTATCTGTTTCTCCTTCACAAATTCGAGTGATTTTTCTGGATGATCCAATATAGGTCATGAAGTCCATGTTTGTCCCCCCACTCGTTATCTATCATTGATTGAAATGAGAGTTTTCACATATGGACTTGTGCACACAAACCTCTGATTACAAGGAAAAATGTCCTTTCATGTTTCATTGTTTCTTTGGAGGAGATTTACTGGAGTTGGGGTCTAAGAGGGGAACTGGAAAGGTGAGGTGGCCAGGTGGGGTGTATAACAAGGCTAGTGCCACAAAAAGGTGTGTACTTGATACACCATTCCATTTACCGCACATTAGAGCGTGGTGGCCAATTTATCCTTCTAGGCTCTAGTCCAATTCCTCATATTCAGGTGTGGCTCATGCTGCATTGAGCCCATATATACATTCTTTCAAATTTTTTGACAAGGGATGGATTTAAATTTTCTATTCAAACTATGGTTGTAACTATCTTTAGACTGGTGGTCTATAGCATGAGTTTGAAGGAATTGCACGCCAATTTGATAATCACCCTCAAATTCGACTGGTGTTGAAGTATGATGAGGCCCTCTCCCACTCTATCTATGCTGCATCGGACATCTTTGTGATCCCCTCTATATTTGAGCCTTGTGGTCTCACACAGGTCAGGTGCTCCAATTTTACTTTGACTTTTCAAGATCTTGAGCTAGCAAGGTGATCAATCTGTTTAAAAAGCAGCCTCTTTCAGCTTTCATTGTCCTTGGCCTCACTCCGCAAGGTGTAGGTCTTTTGTAGCTGATTTTAACAGTGAAGAATTAGACTAGTTCAAGAAACAATGTTCATACAAGTACATGATGAAGTTTGCATCCCTTTGAATATCTTGTTTTGTGTCATAAAAACATCATTTCTTAGTTTAGTTGGGTGACACCGTAATGGCCAACAGTTATTCTGTTGAATCATTTTTATAGCAGTTATTTGTAATATTTATTGGAGGGTTTTTGGGCCTAACATTCACTGCCCTAAGGCATTTTGGTGTAATGTGCAGTCATAAATTATTGCCTTGGTTTTCATGCTGGGTAAGACCCTAAGAGTGGGGCATCCCCAAATTTTGGGCGTGAGCTTGTGTCAGCTCACAGTAGGTCCTTGTTTCAGGAATGCCCCACTACTGGGGCCTTACCCTACACTCAGTGAGGAATTCTGTACTGATATAGTGAGTGTGTGCTTGCAGATGATAGCAATGCAGTATGGCTCCATACCAGTAGTCTGTGAAACTGGAGGACTTGCAGACAGGTGAGTGCACTTCTTCACCACACTTTTCTTCTCTCTATAAGAAATCATTTGCACCTTCAGATCTCAACAACCAGATTAATTGCCCCTGATATTATAATTGGTGCAACAATTTCTCTCAATTCAGGTTGCTTTCACATCGCAAGGTAGGTGGCATCCTGAGCAAAGAGAAGACAAAATTTTCACAAAGTTTTGTGTTTCCTGACATGACAGTGTGTTTGATGTGGATAATGAGAGCATTCCCATTGAGAAACACAATGGCTTCTCATTTCAGTCGCCTGATGAAGAGGTGAGTCAGAATGTTTAATGGCACCATGTTGTGTGTTTAAGATGTCAAAATGTCAAGGAAAGAGAGTGGGAACTGTGCATAACAGTTATGTGTGCATGTCAGGATTTCTAAGGGTTTATGTTTGCAAGCCCCAAGCAAATTTCCAGAACATTTTGACATGCAATGATGTCCATGATGGTGCACTGTTTCCATATGACCATCATACCTGGATTTCCTGACAGGTTAATGATTGCAAGGTTTCCAAAAATTTCCAAGGGATTCCACACTTTTGACATAAGTGGTTAGTCTGTGCTCTCAATGTTTCCTGTGCAGGGATTGAATTGGGCTTTGTACCGAGCAATCTCCTACTACAAGAAAAAACCAGATTGGTGGAGGAAACTGGTGAAAAAGGTGATGAAGATTGATTTCAGCTGGGACATTTCAGCTGATCAGTATGTGGATCTTTACAACCAAATTGTAACAAATGTGCACATAACCAAGGCATGAGTTCTGACACAATGCTGCACTCCCTGTCTCCAGATGGCAAACTATCTTGGTTGAGGGTCATATTCCAACTCTATGAATTTGATTTCTAGTTTGTCAACACTGTTTGCATCAGATTTTTCACTCTCCAAAGGAAATATTTCCCCTAGAGAGTCCCTCACTGGATATGACATCAGGTCTAGTCCAGATTCCAATGGGCCACTCAGATGTACAGTCCTTCCTGACACAAGGAATGAGACCCAGAATCCTAATCAATTTGAGGATTCTAATGAAGTTTGTGACAGCAAAATTCTGGCTGCTCTTTGCTGTACATGAGCACTAGTGTATGGTGAATAGCCATAGGTCCTAGAGCTGAAGAAAGAACCTAAACATGGTTCAATTGCAACTCGAATGATAGCTAATCTCCAGTCTTTGGAAGGCATAATACATCTAGACAATTTGGAATTGCAACAACTCTTTTAGTTTGTTCAGAAAATACTTCTTCAAACACAGATTATTCGTATCTGCTGACTTGAATAACTGAAAAACCTTTCTTGAGACTCAACTGGTTTTGGAGTGAGATAATTCATTTACTTTTGAAGGCTTTTCTGTAATTGAGATTGCCTGTGGTTTCAGTTTGATGTCACTCATGGTGAAAAGTAGGATACAGCATAAATGCCAAGAGTATCTTATTCACAGACCTTTCACTATATCACTTGTGAGTCAACTGCAGAGACACTGTTTATGCCCTGTTAGACCTGTCTCCACCTAACAGAATACAACCTTGCCCTGTTGAGCTCCCCATGTCCCTAGGTGGAATAGGGTTTGTTTTGGTTTCTGTCTGTTCTGACAGAAGTGATGCACATTAGTCCTAATCCCCCAGTTCTGTTTCCTTGACTTCCACTTAATGTGAGCACAAGTGATGACAACATCAAAGTATTATCTCTACATAGATAATGACCAACTCCATCATTAACACATTCATATCACCAAGATTTCTACGAGTGCTAATTAAGGTCTTCACACAACTGATGGGACATCTTTTTCTGTGTTTTTGTTTGTCACTCAGTATATTCATGTCGTTGTAAAGTTGTTGCATTTTCAGGGAATGTAAGCAGATACCAGCTGGAGCATAATATTGCTTGTGCATTGCAATGCTTTTATGCAAGGGATGCTAGAGTACTGGCATTCAAGGAGATGTGATATCAGTCTGGTATATACATATGTCAAAATCTATTTTCTTTTCAATAGCACTCTAGGGATCAAGATATGAGTAGATCAATCACCCAGAACAACAGATATCAAGTATAAACTTCTCCAGCACTTGTAGGAATTGACTATGATCAATGGAACATTTTTTGAGACCTATAGAAAATGCTTCAGTGCTCAAAATCAACAATATATACCAAGTCAAAATTTTACAAACAAGCTATGTTACACATAGTTTGAAACTTCCTCCATCTTGCAACATGCCATTCATGTTGCCTTTACTTTAACAATAGATGCATTCTACAACCTCCAAATGGATGGCTTATAACAGGTGCACAAAAGGAAGAAGAGAAGTATTCTATCATTGTGATTACATGAAAAAGTTAATACATGTCTAGTAGGGTCTAGGTTTTTGACTGCTGCCTTAGATTCATACTGGGGACAACATCACTGTGCTCAGGTTATACAAGCATGGTAGGTCCTTTCATAGCAATGCAAAGATCTGGCTCATACTGGCCCCAAAAATGTATACTGAATGATGGAACATTCAATATCTCTTATTATA
>Ga0209611_10014144_pt1 | contig 10752 bp, 7 predicted proteins | sample S1TSphgellanicum_3_FD_187693 | JGI IMG/M metagenome (GOLD analysis project Ga0209611, IMG submission 187693) | Host-associated microbial communities from peat moss isolated from Minnesota, USA - S1T2_Fc - Sphagnum magellanicum MG (SPAdes) (version 2) | ecosystem: Host-associated > Plants > Peat... | reverse complement strand
GAAAAAGGGCATGCCTCAACTTATTTTTCTCTTTTCCTTCCTTGATACCTGCCCTGCCTGGGAAAAAAATTATGACGCAGGGCTTTACTTTCGTATAAGCGCCTGTAAGCTTGACCTACGACTTTCTGCATGCAGCCCCTTATTATAGCAACTACAGAGTCCTACTTAAATCCTTTTCACTTTTCCAGCCACGTGAAAGAGGTAAATGCGAACCATGTACCCTAAATCCCCACTTAGTTGATCAGTAGGGGGTGAAAGAAGATTTTGGAGATGGCTCTGGAGTCCCTGGACATAGTGTTGAATTGTGACCCCTGCCACCCCTCCCTCCCTCCCTCCCGCCCCTCCCTCCCTAGTTGTTTTGGGTCAAAAATGGATTGTTTGAGTTGCTAAGAATTGCTGATCAGAGTTCCATATACCCAACCCTTGCCATATCTTTCAAGGAAAAGGTGGTACCCACCCAATATGACTCTGTAAAGCTTGCTGAATTTACACCCTTCTCAAACCCACAATAAGCCTCCATTTGAATGGGATGCCCAGTAGAGGTTCTGCCATTTGCAGGCTACTGTAGCCATCCCCTAGTGTAATAGGATTCCTAGATTTTTTATTTCTATATTTGTCTCATGACTAAATCCTCTTGTGGCAGATCACCACTTTTGGAGCAAAATAAGAAATCCTGAAAAAAAATTCAATATATATATATATACACACATAAACAAAGCATTAAAGTTACAATTTAATCCAAAATTGCAATAGAAGGAAAAAATAAAGTAAAGAGATACCTTATGAACACATTAACAAGGATAGATCTTTGAGATAAATGAAGTTATAAAATAATTGGCATTTTTTCACCCACTTATGGGGTTTTAAGTTCTAGACTTCAAACTAATTGTTAACTATGTTTTATGGGCAATGTTTTTGAAGATCACCTATTTGTCACCGTAAAGTCCATGCTTGCAAAGCACTATACATGAATGATGAGTTAAATGTAGTACTACTTTCAACTGCTTTCAAAGAAAATTCCATGCATGCCCATAGGTTTGCATAGTGAAATTTTTTTAATTTTTTAAAAGTTGGTCTCGTAATTATGATAATTGTGTTAAATATCGTTGGGCGAGTTATAAGAAGCAATGTGACACATTGAATGACCACTTCCACTTTCATCCATGAAGGTTATGTTTGCATGGGCAATTGAACTCAAGTCCTCATGGAACCATAAGACGAACCTAAGTTTCTAGGGAAAATTTCTATGGTTCCATGGGAAATGGGGCCAAGTTCTCAAGGAACCATGGCTCCCAACTCAAATCGCCCTAAGTAGTGGATACTTTTCATCCATAGTATGAAAACTTTTTATCAAATTTTCAGTCAATGTGCAACTTATCATCCATAATATGCAAATGTTTTAATATCAACTTTTCATCCATATTATGCAATAAAAAAATTCAACATTTTATTGTGAAATGGATGAAAATTTACACAATGGATGAAGAGATGAAAAACTTCATGTGACAGCTTTTGCACACTTTCCTGAAGCAACCTGGTCAAGGGGCTTCCAAGTCCTCCCTCCTCAAGGAAGTTTCAACTCCTTTTTTTTCCTGTGACAACGAGCTTCAGGAAATTGCTTCATGATTACATTAGTTTTTTCATCCATCCATAAAAATAAATTAAAAATAGGAAAAAAAACCCCTAAACCTTTGGGCTGGAGGTAAACTTTTAATCTATGCATCACATTTCTTCCCTTGAAAAAATTTGGCAAGAAAATACTTAAATCATTAATCATAATTTGGGTACAATATAAAAAATTAAAAATAAATGTAATTTTCGTATTGTGCACTATCTTGCACATGCATTGAGCTCAGTGTCACATTTAATTTGTGACTCCTATTTAGTGCTTGTTGTAAGTACCACATATGGTAACACTTTTATTCAAGATAATGAATTGAATGTTTATTGGAACTTATGCCGCATCGCTAATGCGATACAATTCTGTTGTTATCATCCACAGTTGTGACAAATGAGTCAACGAGTACATACCTTAATGGTGTATTCACACTTGATGTTAAATCAGTGTTAAATGAGAATCTAGGTGGCATCATAGGTGGCACCCATTGTTAAATGGGCCATGGCTTAATGTTAAGTGAATATTAGCTTAACATAAAATTTTCATGGTAACTAGGTTTAAGTCCCAAATGACTAGCATGGTGTTAAGGGACTCAACCTTTGAGTCCCTAACACCAAGAGTGAATGCACCTTCAGGTTGCTAAAACTCTTATACACTTCTAGTTACTTTTTGGCAAATCTTGTGTGTAAGGATAATAGATTTGTCCTCATGTTTGCCAAGGATTTCAAACATACAAGCACAATCCCACAGTTCCTGCTCATGCCATTAGCCTGGGCCAAAAATGGCAGTGAACACAAGTACGCAAAAACAAACTTCTTGCAGCCCATGCCCAACCAAGGTGCCCATGCTATTTTTTGGGAGATTGGGGTTGTTGGATTTTTGTTGATCTCAATGTGTTCCCATGAAATTCTCACCATGCTCCCATCAAGTTTTCAATGCGTTTTCAATATGTTCCTCAAGTTTTTTTGTGGGTTCCACAATCTGTTCCCAATAGCTCCTCACTTTAACCCAAATCCTTTGCCCTAAGCTCTACTCTTGCAGCTCAAATGAGGGATTACAACATATTCATTTTGAGAATGTTGAAAGATTGATTTTATTTTTGTATGATGGGCCAATGAAAGCAATGATTTTTTTTTAGTGAAAATTTGCCATTTTGCTGTTAAAAAAAAGTCCCAACATGGTCAAAGGAACTTTTTGGAAATTTTCTCAAAAAGCTGGGACACTTTGAAAGAAAAAGTTATGAAATAGTCAAATTTTTGGAGGATTTGGGGAGATTTCTACCATCTTTGAAATTTCCATTTTTAACTTGTTGAAACTCCTTAGCTCTTCTCTAGCAATTTATATATATATATTATTTTTTTTATTTTATTTTTTTTCATTTTTTCATTTTGTGCACAAAGAGACTTTCAATAGTGTTAGACACCATCTTAGTTAATCAGGGTAGCAATTAGCACTATTAGTCATCGCAATAGTTAATTTGAACTCATTGTATAAAACAATGAATTGGTTTTAAGTTAAGCACCACCCATGATCATCAAGATGCACACTCTTCATCTTTGGTATATAATAAGTTACCTACCTATAAATCATTTACATTGAATCTTACATGGTATTAAAATGGGAGTTCCTTACAATTGTTACTTTTTTTTGTTCTCTAATAGTGAATTGTGTGTAATTGAACAAGTTTATGTTTTGTGTAATGGATATTTGTGTTTGTTGCCGGTACATTGTCTTAAACTAATTTTTTGTGTTGTGTTTTGAATGGAATATTTGTTGTTAATTTTTATCTTGTTTTTTCATTTAAGTGATTTGAAGCATTTTTTTCTTTATGATGAGGAAACAACCTTTCACCATGACTTGAGCAAATAAACTTGTAGGATCCACCAATTATATTGTGTGGAAGGTCAAAATGAAAGACATTTTTGTTTAATTACAACCATGGTTGCATTTCAATATGTATTGACTTCAACAATTGCAATTCCATCCATAACAACACCCCCTTCCAAGATCAAAAGGACTATGCATTTGTACTATTATTTTTTCAAAACTAAAATTATATCATATATTACTTATCAAGATGATATTTTGGAAAATTTTACAAAATATTTTCAAGACCAAGAACAATGCTTGAACATTGTATTTGTTGAGCAAGGTCCAAACTTTCAATTGCTAAATTTGTGCTCAACTTGAAACAAGTGATCACACTTTTAAATATGGCTAAAAATATTGTGATAGAAGATACTACAATGCACATCATGTTGAACACATTTCTTGCTAGCTATAAGAGTTTTGTGTATTCAATCATCAAACAAGAGAAATTACCCACTTTTGATTAATTAATGGGAAAGTTTTTGCATGAGGAATAACATAGAGAAGCAAAGTTTGAAAAAACCATGTATGAAACACTCCACATGAATAGTGGGAGATCTTGAAGCATTTATGGAACACAAAATCATACGATCCACAAACTAAGGCTTTTACCAACAACATTCAAGGTAACCATCCACAAAACCTAAATAAATGTTTTGACAATTCCAAACAAGAAACATTTTGTCACAATTATGGGGAATCAAACTACTAGTAAAGGAAGTGTACATGCTCACAAGGACATGCAACACGGAAATTGAAAGTTTAACAATGTGCAAATTGCATGGAAGAAATTCAAACATTGTAAGAGAATTAATTTGAAGTTGAAAATGAACTAAAGGAAAGTGCACTTGATGTTTTTGACATGGCATTCATGAAGGTGTCTAAAGAGAACAATTTTTTTTTATCTAACATTATTGGTGGTTGATATTGGAAAGGAATCCACTTGGTACTTGGATTTAAAAACATTAATGCACATGACAAGAAACCTTCACATATTTAACATGGTGAAAAAAGATTCTAACTTTACAATTATCAAGCTAACAATAGCCCACTCTAATGCAATCAAAGCAAATGGAGATGAGTTATTTCCACATGTTTATAGGCCACATCAAATTGAGGATGTCCTTTTTGTAATAGGAGCGATTAAGAATATAATTTTAATTAGAGCAATAACTAACAAGGGATGTTTTGTGATGTTTGAACCATCAAAGTGTTGGGTGACAAATTTGACAAATTTGAGGAAGTTGGTTGCAACTAGGGTATAAAGGGTGTAAACAAATTATATAAATTATAGACAACAAAACAACACTATACCAACATACTAACTACATTTGCAACTTTTACTCAAATAGTGTTGTGACACAAGAGGTGGGCATTTAATTTATGAAGTCTTAAATTTTTTTTCAAGAGGGAAAGTGGCTAGGATGCCAATCTTGACAATTACAAATGACGTTTGTAGTAGTTGTACCAAAGGAAAATATGTGAAGCATGAAGTGCCAAAACAAAACAATACATGTAATTGAAAAGAATGCCTTCATTCAATTAGATTTATGTGGACAATTGCCACATGCATCAAGAGGTTCATGGTATGGAATTTCATTTAATGATAACATGAGTACAAAACTTGGGTCCATTTTTTAAGGTAGAAAAATTAATCCTTTCAAAAGTTCAAATCTTTCAAACAATCAATGGAAGTTAAAACTAGCATGAATATCAAAGTGTTTAAGATTAACAAAAGTAGAAAGTTAATGTTTAGAAAATCCAAAAACTTTTATGGGCAAAAGGGAATTTCAGAAAAAATAATTATAATTAATTCTCCTCATCAAAATGGTGTAATTTAGCAAAACAATTCAACTATCATGGTAAGTTAAAGGTCTTGTTCTTGAAAGTTACATTCCTATGTATTTGTGGCCAAAAAAAATTAACACTACAACCTTCTTCATTAACATTAGTCCTAGACGCCAAATGCACACTACACTAAAGCAAAATGGGTGAATAAAAATCCATTTTTACAATCCAAATATAGTCATTTTTCAAAAAAAACATTTAAATGATAAAAGGTTCACATATAAATTCATCATATGGATGCGAAAATAAAACCAATTTTAATCAAGTATATTGCATACATATACCCCATCAAGCAAGCAAAATGAAAAATAAATTTTTTTTATTTTTACACTTAATTTGAATTTGTGTTTTCAAAATAGTTGTTCCAATTTAAGTTTTCAATGTATAAATTTCACTAATAAGATAAATCGGTGTAATGAATTGAAACATTAGCAACCATCTATTGGTAGGAACTATAAAACACATTCATATTTATAATTATGAAATTCTTTCCTCACAATATTTAACATGTTGTTACCAATCTTTAGATCTGTATTAACCAAGTTTTAAGCTTGAACAATTATTTTTCAAAAAGTCAAATTATAAGCAAGAAGCTTTTGATATTATATGAAATCTCATGGGTAAAAATATGTTAACACCAATTGAATTAAGCACACATCAACTATTTGAATCATGTTGAACAACCAAAAAACTTATCATATGTATAATTATTTTAACAAATTTATGGTAAATATAAATGGACATTTGATCAAATTGAATTTCAACATAACTTTATAATATATTAATATAAAATATAAAGGAAATTTCAACAATGTCTTGAAACCAAATAAAATATATGTTTATGCAATCCTCATCTTAAAATACACCCAAGTTCAAACTTTTAACAATGTGACTTTGAGAAAGATTTTATTCCATAAAACATTTGAATAATAAACTCATTTTATCGATTGCATTTCATTTTATGATTTATACACACATTGATAAAAAATGTACAATTTTAACATATTGGAAAATGTTATCATAATGGCATAATTAACAACATAACTATGACATCGAAGTTCATTATTTAATTCCAATGTGTAAGCACATAAATCCTTTCAATTCTTGGACCCAAAATTCAAATACGTATATTGGGTGACGTTGTATCTAGCCATTTAAAATTGTGGATTTCACATAAATTAGATGTGTCTTCATTCCTTGCCCTTCATTGGTTTCAAACAAGATAATCCATAGACCAAAGGGTGAATGTATGGTTGAGTGGACAAAAAAAAACCAAAATTAAAAATTCTATATAATTATTTGGGAAACATTTTCTTTATATTTTTTTCAAAGCTTAAAATGACAAGGTAGTTGGGCAACTATAATGTATTGAATTCAAATGACTCCCAAATCTAGCATAAAATATTTTGTTCATCATGACATGGACTTTGGAAATAATCCATTGCTTTCATTCACAAGAAATGTCCATAGATAATAACATATAAATGACATGGTGTGAAACCTTTAAATGTTTTTTAAAATTTATGTATTATCTAATTAAATTGGAGTCCTTAACACCCATAATCTTAATGACTTCACTATTTGAAATCCATATATATTTATTTTATCAATTATCACATCCTTAAAGTTCAATTTAAATGTTCATACTTATTAAAATTACATATGTTCCTAAATTAATAACTCCAATTATAAAACAAAAATTTTCCCCCATTACAATTACACCCACAATATATAAATGTCATTGTGACATCCATATTGGTCCAACGTAGTTTGCACTGCCCTAAACAAAACATTGCAAAATTAATATTAATTCTACAATGTAATTAAATAGTTGAACCTAAGGAAATTAAATAGGAAGAGCTTCTAATATGCCCTTCTTTAACCCTTCTTTCTTGTGTCTATCACAAATCCACCGAATCAAAGGACCTTGGTTACCAGATTTTATTCCATGGTAATGAACCCTATTCAAACCAAATGACTTAGATATGTTTTGTTTTTTTAGGAAGTCAACAAGCCATTGCTCAGCACCATGTTTTTGGTCTCTCAATGCAACTTCCTTCTCTATCATATTTGTTTTTAGGCCTTGAAGTGGGTCATTTTGAGAGTTTCCATCAATACCCCAATTGGGTAGGTAATCATTAAGGCTTTGTGTGTCAAGTGCTAGTGCTAAACCTTTTCCAACATTAGGTACCATGTCACCAATTCCCGCAACAATATGGGCACCTACTTTCAACAAAAGGGAAAAGATGTTAAGACCGATAACAAGATAAGGGACAATTTGTTGTGCTCTTGCTGACAACATTGTGACTTCACAACCATGTTGTTCATCCACAACATGAATGCCTTCAACATGTTCGCACAAAAGATGAAGATTGAATGTTTCAATCCCAGGTAACATCTTTACAACAAGTTTACGTTGAAGCTTTGCACCTGTGGTTGTGAAATAAACATTGCATGGAACTTGTCGTTTTTGTAATTCCAAGGGCAAGTTTATGATGTTGTCCAAGTTCATTGCCAACATGTCATGTAGGTTCTTTTCCATGGATCTTGTTCTATGCATCAATCTCTCCTCCATTGAATGTAATTCTGGAACCATCTTGTCATGAACTAACTGAGGCATTTCATCAAGTTTTTCAAGAATACGTTGATGAAATGATCGTTTTGACTGTAAGTCAACATTCTTGTGAATGTAGTTCTTACATCCCATTGTAATTCCACTTTGAGAACCTTGTGGATCTTCATAATCTTCATCCTTGGTGGTTGGAAAAACATTGAAATGAACTTCAAGTTCCATGAGTTCATTTTGTCGTCTTTGCAAAACCTCTTGGGTATCCTTTTCACCCAAAAGGGACATTGCCGAACCTTCCATGCTTTCTCCAAGGTAATCATCATTCCCTTCGGACACTTCTCGCACTTGTGGCCATGGATGTTCATATTTCAGGTCAAGGTTTGCTCCCATAGCTCTTGTTTCAAGTCCTCCAACAATAATGCTTGATCCTTTCTGTGTTTGCACAATAGAAGGTTTTCCACAACCTTTGGCCTCAAAACCCCACGCATGAGTGAAACCCCTTGGCAACCTTGAACACTACTACACAATTGTTCAATTTTGCTCAAAACATGATCATTGATGAGCTGAAGGGTTTGGAATGTGTTTTTGCATGATTTGACCAATACGTCGATGAAAAGAGGACTTGCCATTTGATCCCCACTTAATTCCACAAAGATTTCCAAACCATCTAGGAAAATCTTAATAAGATTCTTTTCATTTGTGCAAGGTGCCTTGATTGGCAAGTTCGTAAAATGCTTGTGTAATGTCACCTACACATAAACATTAAATGTATCAAACTTTTAGTACATGGATATACGAAATAAGAACAAAATGTATTTACATTATGAAAAAATCATGTCTATTGCAACTAGGCTATTTAATTGTAATCTAGTTTGATTAGACACTTTTTAGTTGTAATTTCATTATGTCAAACATTTTTTTATTAAAACGGACACAATTTCCTCATAATGTATACGTTTCATACCATGGGAAAAAATCTTCGTAACACATTACATTGTTGGATCATCATCAAATGTCACGTTATATATATAAATGAAAAGAATTATATTTACCTGAACTCGTGGAAAGAATCTTGGCGTCAACGTTGTGAGTTCTTGGTCGTTACATTGCAACCTACGACCAATGTAAATTATTTTAGAATCTTGTGGAAATTTGAATGTCCATTGCAAACGTCTTTCTCCTTTTGCAACATCTTCATGAAACTCCAATATGGTGGGGACAAATATGAGCCTTTGTCCATGCTTTGTCCCTTGAGAGTCTATTTCATATGCCAAATCCATTTTCACCATAAGACGAACAAGATATGTTGAAATGGTGCTTATATTGCCCATGCGGGTATGAACAATATCCTTCAATGACAAATTGAGAAGATGTTCAATTTCTTTAATCCCACCCCAACCATGTTCAAAAGTTGTTTTCAAATTGAACTTTTCAACATGCCCTCGAAGTTTGATCAAATGGCCCATCACCTCGTGGCAAAACCAACTCGGATTCACCACCACAAAATCTTCTTCCTTGAAATAGATGATTTCACCAGCATCATGCAAAAACATGGCCACTGCTACGTGTGGCTGCGGCTTTTCAAATTCTTATCGAACCACCAATTGCCGCAAGTATGGCTCTTTCTTGTCAATAATCTCCTTCTCAAAAGTTTCCATTGTAACAATGGGTTGGTTTGGATGATGTTTATTCCACTCAGACAAGCCATGTTGCACATTCATGCATGCTTCATAAACATGCACCATCTTCTTCAAAATATCCCCGCAAATGTTGGTCACTTCAGTTGCCACATCTCTTGCTTCATGAGAAGAATGTGCATTGATCCAAAAGCAGGTGCAAGATATATTGATAAAAGCAACAAATTTGGCTTTCAAATTGTGTAGGTGATCTTCCATGAGACTTTTGTGCGTAAAGTTTCTGTCACCATGTGTCATGACAACCATCACTTGTGGTGGAGAAATTGATGACCTCGTTGTGTTAGATGAAATGAATCTCAACCAATAACAAATTTCATCCTTGATCTTTTGAATATCCTTTTGTTCTTTAGAACCTTTTTTGAACGGATTACACACCAAAAGGAAAAGACACGCATTCCCTTGAATGCTCAAATTTGGGATCATTGTATCATGAAAGGCATGATACTCCTCTTGGCCAGCAAGATCCCATATAGAGATTTTTTGGTCATCATGATCAAGGAGGACCTTGATTTGTATCCCTCGTGTTCTTTTGGCCCATTCATTTGGATCATTGAAACAAAGCCCCAAAGGTTTGTTCAATTCAATCAACTCCACCAATGGAATGATCACTTTTGCTTGGAGTCCCTTTGCAAGGCTCCTAACCATTGACCTCCTTAATGTAGTTTTGCCTGGATGTACATAAACGTCACATGTTTTTAGCCCTTACACTTTAGTGCACAAATTTGAAAACATGATCATATGTAATATAGGTACGTTAAATCATATGGAAATGTTTATTTTCACATTACAAATATTTTGTTATAACAAAGTACAAATTTTGTACTTGTTCATATGGCAAGTGTTGTAAATGGAAAAATAGATTTTGTGGTTACAAATTTGGCAACATCCTTAACGTATTTATGTGAAATTAATGTTTTAATGAACATCTTTATGGCTAGTTAAACCAAAGTTGCATAATTTAGTTCAACATTATGCACAAAAATTACACATGGTTTAATGCCTTTTTTTAATCTCAACACATTGTTGATTATATTCATTTTCATTTGCTGTGAAAAAATTGTTTTATCTTTCCAACATACATATTTGAGGTACAAAACTTTTGCATAATTTCATGCAAAACTAATTGGCAATCTATAAAAATATTTCATTAA
>Ga0209611_10014142_pt1 | contig 10752 bp, 12 predicted proteins | sample S1TSphgellanicum_3_FD_187693 | JGI IMG/M metagenome (GOLD analysis project Ga0209611, IMG submission 187693) | Host-associated microbial communities from peat moss isolated from Minnesota, USA - S1T2_Fc - Sphagnum magellanicum MG (SPAdes) (version 2) | ecosystem: Host-associated > Plants > Peat... | reverse complement strand
ATCCAGACCAGCCTCGACTGGGTGAAACGCTGCGCCCGTCCGAGGATCCGATTCGCATCGGCCAGACTCCGGCGATGCATTTTGCGCCCCGCCCGATCGCGGCGCTGGAAATTGACCCAGCCGGTCGCAAGCGGCTTACAACCTACTTCTTCGGCATGTTTGGCCCCAACGGGCCGCTGCCGCTCCACCTCACCGAATACGCTTTTTCCCGGCTCCATCACCACGGCGACGAGACGCTGGCGCGCTTTGCCGATATATTTCACCATCGCATGGCATCGCTGTTTTTCCGCGCCTGGGCCGCGAGCGAGCCCACCGTCGCCCACGATCGACCGCAGTACGACCAGTTTGGCATGCAGTTGGCGGCACTTTCCGGCTACGGCATGGCCTCACTTCGCAACCGTGACGCCATGCCGGATCTGCTCAAGCTTCATTTCACCGGACGTCTCGCCAGCCGCGCGCGCAACCCCGAAGGGTTGCGGGCGATTCTGGTCAGCTTCTTCGCAGCGCCGGTGGAACTGCACGAATTCGTGCCGAAATGGATCAGGCTGCCGCGCGATTCGCTTTGCCAGCTGGGCCGCGACCGAGGCACCGGTACGCTTGGCAGCACCGCCACGGTTGGCGCGCGCGTCCGCGTGTGGGACCATCGCTTTCGCATCGTGATGGGACCGTTGCGGCTCGCGCAATTCGAGCGATTGCTGCCGGGCGGACCTGGCCTCGCTTGCCTAAAGCCGATCCTGCGCAACTATGTTGGCGATGAGCTGGATTGGGAACTCAATCTGGTGCTGCACTATAGCGAGGTACCAGCGGTTCAGCTGGGTCGCGCCGGCAGGCTGGGCTTGACCAGTTGGATGGGGCGGCGATCACCGCGCAAGCATGCCGACGAACTTACGATCCGGCCGGTGGCGGAGCAACCTTGAGCAACCGGCTTTGCTGCAAATTCTAAGCTCCGTTGATTTCAGAGCTTGTCTAGACAAAATAGACTTATGTGCAATCCGCTTCGAGTCATAACAAGTTTGCATGGCGGCGGCGGTCTTCCGATCGTTAATCTGCATCGATAGATCAGGAGCTCGCAGTTGGAATCTTCATCCATGGTGCCCCCGGAATATTCGGCGGGTAACTCCGCGCCGAATACTGCGCCAGTGGCGACGTTGGCAGAGGAGCAGACGACAGGCAGCTCCGAACCAACGCCGGAGAGCGTGGCACACCTGACCTATGAGGCCGCTGAAAAGCAGCCATGGGCGCCGGAGCATAACCCCGAGGACTGGATTCCCAACTTAGGGAGGCTGCGTCTGCAGATTGAGCATGCTGGGGCGCTTGCCGCATTGATTATAGCAGCTTCGGGTAATCGCGCTAGTCAATATCAGGTCGTTATCAGTGTGGCTCGCGACGCCTACCGACACTCGGACGCCTCGATTGCAAGTCTTACAGCAGCCTATAATGCCGACCTTCACGCGGAACAGATTAATTTCAACGCTGCGGGGTGGATGGAGCGGCGTGCGCGGGAAACCCCGACGAATGCGGTACTCGATCGTGCGCTTAAAGCCACAGGGGGAACGCAGAATGCCAGGTTAATGGCGCAAACGATCCGCCTTCACGGCCCAACGTGGACTGCGGTAGCAGCGGCCCACCCGGTATTAGGCGCGTATCAACTTAGGCGAAGGTTGGAAGCCCACGACCTAACCGATCCGGACCCTCAATGGCTCGTCAACCCTCATCTGGGGAACCAGGTTTTCTGGACCGAGCACCCGGCTGTAAGGCTGCAGCAGTTACTGCATCTGGCTGAAGCCGATCGGGTCGGGGAGGACCACTCCGCAGACGACGAAGCCCACCTCGTTCAGCCCGAGCAGGACGGCCACGGTCGACAACGGGTGCCACCCTATAGTCCCGCCGCCGACGCCCGGCCGGCCGAAGCCCCTGCTGTGTTTTCCGGCGAAGCACCTCCGTCCTACCACCGCGCAACTGCCCGATCACGGGCGGCGCTGCCGCCATTTTATGAAACGGTTTTCCCACCCGTGACAGACGAGCCATCGCGCGACGAAAGAGTGTCCACGCAGGAGTACCGTGGCCAGTGGCTTGCCACGAACACATTCGTTGACTTGTACTGACCCTTCAAAGCGTTCCACTTTTGATGTAGCTTTTTAGTTTGGATGACCGAGCATGCCGAGGAAGACTTACAAACCTGAAGAGATGACCGCCTGCGTCGCTCAGATGGTCGAAAAAACTGTTCGCTGATAATACCCGACAGATTTGACCTATATTCAGCCAGTTGGGCGGGGGTTCTGAATGACTGGTTCGAATATACAATCTTTGGTCAATTGGGTGAATCGAGCGACGAACGCAATGCTAGGACAATCCGTCAGAATGTCGCCGGAAGCAGATATGATTGGCGACGCGTTTGTTCGTGCTCGAAATCGGAACGAAGCGATGGTGGCCGCACAAGCCGCGATAACATTTATTGTAACAAATTCTAATTCAATAAATAATCCCCTCCGGCTGGGCCATGGTTCGGCTCGACTTGAAGCGTTAAAGAATGCTATTGACTACGGAATCCAAAAGTCACCCGATTATGGGACCGAAAGGAACGTCGATCGCCGAGTCGATTTTTCTCCGGAATTTCTTCAACAAATTTTTCAGGATGGCATTCTTACTGATCCAGCCTTCGCTAGTACGACAGCCAACCAGGAGGACCCTTCGGCCGACTTTTTGTTACGCAATACCTTGCTGCACATCAAGGCACGATGGGCAACTGAGGTGGCCAATCTATCTCCAAATCGTCATTTCAATGAACACTTATTGTTATCCGGCTCTCGCTGCCGACTTATTAGGGGGCATATTGAAAAACGACCAGATGACGATGACAATTTGTATTCACAACCCGTAAAAGCTGAATTGTGGTTGGAACAAATAGAACCAGAACAAAATCAAATAGTAGCGGATCCCTGGACAATTCGTCGATAGATATCGTTGGGCCGCTGGGGCATTTGAAAGCATGAAAAACCGTGAGGGATTACCAACGGCGATCGGCCATTCTTGGAGGGGTGCCGATGATCTGTTGTGATCTCAGGTAAAGATGGCGCTGCGGCAGCGGCTGAGTTATTGAACAAACCCGCTAAGTCAGAAAATCCCCATCTCCGACCTTCGCCAAAAGATCAGCAAGCGTTAGTCTATCCTATGTCATCTGGTCCTCCTGGCAGATGGTTGAAGCTTTGCAACTCAACCTTAGCCAAATCCGATGGCCACCTTAATTACACGCCAGATCCGGCTCGAATTTACACCACGTCCTCGGACAATACGCGACAAAAAGCCAGGACTGGCCCGGTGCTCGGCTTAAAGCGGTTCCAACGACCAAGAGTCACCATCGAACTTCGCCACCGCATTCGTAAGAACCGATTCGAGTTCAGAAAGCCACAATCCAGACCAAGTCCGCATCCGCAATATGGACCGCTGCGCTCGCTCATAAAAAAGGGCAATTGGGACATAACAAAAAGTAATCGGAACATGACGACGTACCGAACAATTCAAAATTTGCACTAAAGCCCAGAAAACATCCATTCGGGTTGCCTTCAGAATCCAGCAAAAGAGCGGTGAATAACAAACAGGAGCTGATCTCCCGTTCCAAACAGCCGATGCGCCGACCGCGTTGACGTGCAGATTAGCGCCGCGGCGGCTTGGTCATGGGCAACCAGATTGAATTGCGCAGAACCTCGGTATCTCTTATAGCTGAAACATAGCCGTTTACGCTGACGTTTTAGATGTTCAACCCATTGGCCTGACACATACCCATGAGAGAAAACATTCTTGCCGCCAATAAGCTTAAACGGTCCGGTAGCTGGCTGCATACCTACGCCAATCCAGGGCGGTTCCTGCGTCTGGCAAGGCCGGCTTTGCCCTGGCTCGCCGCATTCTCCATCCTGCTCACCGTAACCGGGCTGGTCTGGGGCTATGCCTTCGCACCGGCGGATTGGGAACAGGGCGATGCGGCGCGGATCATGTATGTCCATGTGCCGGCCGCCTGGGTCGCGATGGCCGGCTACGCGGCCTTGGCCGTGTGCTCCTTCTTTTCCATCATCTGGCGGCACCCTCTGGCCGACCTTGCCGCCGAGGAGATCGGCCCAGTCGGCGCCGGGTTCACCGCCGTCTGCCTGGTTTCCGGCTCGCTCTGGGGCAAGCCGATGTGGGGCGCCTATTGGGTGTGGGATGCCAGGCTCACCTCCGTGCTGGTGCTGTTTTTCCTGTATCTCGGCCATATCGCGCTGATCCGGGCGTTCGATAACCCGCAGCACGGCTACCGCGCCGCCGCCATCCTGGCGCTGGCCGGCGCGGTCAACCTGCCGATCATCGTGTTCAGCGTGCAATGGTGGAACACCCTGCATCAGGGCAACACGATCTCGTTTTCCGGCAATTCGAAAATCTACATCACCATGCTCTACCCGCTGCTGATCGCCTCGCTGGGCTTCTATCTCTGCTTCATGACGCTGGTGACCAGCCGGATCTGCGCGGCCATCATGGAACGCCGCATCCGCGGCTTGCTGCTGGCCGCGGCGGAGCGGGCGTCATGAACTTCGCGCCGTTCATCGATGGCAGCTACGGCGTCACGGTCCTTTTCCTGATCGGGATCGGCGCGCTGACGTTCCGGCGCTACAGACTGGCGGCCAAGCGCCTGAAAGCCGTCGATGCGCGCCCGTAAGAAACGCCGCCTCTATCTGGTGCTGGCCTGCGCCATCGGACTCGGCTCTGCCACCGCGCTCTCGCTGGAGGCGTTCTCCTCCACCCTCACCTATTTCCTCAGCCCCCGCGCGGTACTGCAAAAGCACCCCGCCCCCGGCATGAGCTTCCGGCTCGGCGGCATCGTGCAGGCCGGCACCGTCAATACCACCGTGCTGAACGGCACGCCCACCACCAGCTTCCGCGTCACCGACGGCCAGGCCTCCATCCCCGTGACCTATTCCGGCGTGCTGCCAGACCTGTTCCGGGAAGGCCAAGGCGTCGTCGCGATCGGGGAAATGCTGCCCGGCGATACCACCTTCAGCGCCGACGAAGTGCTCGCCAAACACGGCGCCAGCTATATGCCCAAAGATGTCGAAGAGGCCCTGAAAAACGCCGGCAAATGGAACCCCAAATACGGCCCACCCCCCAACGCTGACACCTGGAACACCATGCCAGTCAAAAATTCGAGTTCGTGATGATGGCGTTGTTTGTGAGGAAGCAAGGCCAGGGGGCGCTGCCCCCTGGACCCCCGCCCATCCCAGCCCTTAAGGGTTCTAAGGGCTGTGCCCTTAGCTGGGTTCCAAGAGGCGGAGCCCCTTCGCCTTACTTACTGACGCGCAAGCCATGATCCCGGAACTCGGACATTTTGCCCTGGCATTGGCGGTTGCGTTGGCCTTTGCGCAGGGGGTGATCGGGATTTTTGCGCCGGGGCTGCGGGATGCGCGGGCCATGCGGGCGGCGCCGGCTTTGGCGTTGAGTCATTTTCTGGCGATTGGGGCGGCGTTTTTGGCGCTGATTTATGCCGGGGTTGTTTCCGATTTTACGGTTGAGAATGTCGCGGATTTTTCCTCCAGCATGGTGCCGCTGATTTACCGGATTTCCGGGACCTGGGGGAACCATGATGGTTCGATGGTGTTGTGGTGTTTCATTTTGTCGTTATGCGGAGCGACGGTAGCGAGTTTTGGCGGCAATTTGCCGGCATCGCTACGGGCGCGGGTGGTGGGCGTGCTGGGCCTGGTTTCGGGCGGGTTTTTGCTGTTCACGCTGACCGTTTCCGATCCGTTCACCCGGCTATGGCCGCCGCCTTTGGATGGGGCGGGGGTTAACCCGATTTTGCAGGACCCTGGCTTGGCGTTTCATCCGCCGGTTTTGTACACCGGCTATGTCGGGTTTTCGGTGGCGTTTGCGTTTGCGATTGCGGCGTTGATCGAGGGCCGGCTGGATGCGGCCTGGGGGCGCTGGGTGCGACCCTGGGCGTTGTTGTCCTGGTGTTTTTTGACCTCCGGCATCGCGCTGGGGTCCTGGTGGTCGTATTACACGCTGGGCTGGGGCGGGTATTGGTTCTGGGACCCGGTGGAAAATGCGGCGCTGCTGCCTTGGCTTTCCGGGACGGCGTTGTTGCATTGCGCGATCGTGGTGGAGAAGCGGGAGGCGTTGAAGGCCTGGACGGTGCTGCTGGCGATTGCGACGTTTTCGTTCAGTCTTTCCGGCACGTTCTTGGTGCGCTCGGGGATTTTGAATTCGGTGCATGAATTTGCCGCGGCACCGGATCAAGGGTTGTTCATTCTGGTGCTGCTGGGGATTACGATCGGCGGGTCGCTGGTGTTGTTTGCACTGCGGGCGCCGGCGCTTGCCGCTGCGGGGATTTTTGCGCCGATTTCGCGCGAGAGTGCGCTGGTGCTGAATAATATCTTTTTATCCTCGATCGCCGCCGTGGTGTTTACCGGCACGTTATATCCGCCTTTTGCCAATCTGCTGTTTGGCATTCAGCTTTCCGTGGGGGCGCCGTTTTTCAACCAGACGGTATTGCCGCTGACCGCGCCGTTGATTCTGGCGATGGCAATCGGGCCGCTGCTGCCCTGGAAGCGCGCGGCGTTGCGGCCGGCGCTGGAGCGGATCTGGCTGGCCTTTGCGGTGGCGCTGGTCGTGCTGCTGGTGATGACCCTGAAGAGCAATGCGATTACCGCCTTGGGGTTGGCGGGCGGGGTTTGGGTGATACTCTCGGCGCTGTCGGATATTGCGGAACGGGCGCGGTTGTTCCGCGGGCCGGCCAGCAATTCCATTGGCCGTCTGCAAGCTTTGCCGCGCGCGGCCTATGGCGCCGCGTTTGGCCATATTGGTTTCGGCGTGATGGTGATGGGCATTGCGGGCATGACCTTGGCGAGCCAGAAAGTGGTGGTTCTACAACCTGGGCAGACCACCCAGCTGGGCGGGTATGGCTGGACTCTGAACGATGTTCACGACGCCCCGGGGCCAAATTTCAGCCAGCGCGTTGCGGATATTACCGTAAGCGATGACGGTAAGCCGTTTTTGAACCTGCATCCGTCGCGGCGGTTTTTCACCGTGCAAAAAGTGATCACCAATGATGCGGCGATTCACACCAATGGCTTTCAGGATTTATATGCGGTGTTTGCCGATGAGCCGGCGGCCGGCGGGGCAGAGTTGCGGCTGAACCGGCATCCTTTGGCGCCGGAAATCTGGTTCGGCGGGTTGATCATGGCGTTTGGCGGCTTGCTGTCCCTTTCAGACCGGCGGCTGCGCGTGGGTGCGCCGGCGCGCAAGGCTGCAAAAGCGCAGAACGCCACGGCCTGAAGCAAATGGATACGCGACGAAAGCTATTATTTGCCGCGCCTTTTTTCGCGGCGGTTGCCAGCGGAGCCGGATTTTACACCATTTTGCGGCGGATGCAGGATGAGAAATACGACCCGCATGCGTTGCCCTCGCCGCTGATCGGCCATAAACCGCCGGCCTTTACCTTGCCGGGGATTAACAATCAGGCGGGTTTTTCTAATACTGACCTGTTGGCACCGGCCAGGCCGATGCTGGTGAACTGGTTTGCTTCCTGGTGCGTGCCTTGCGTGGAAGAGGCGCCGATGCTGGGCGCGCTGGCGAAATCCGGGCTCCCGATCTGGGGCATTGCCTATCAGGATACGCCGGGGGCGGTCGCCACCTATCTGCAGGAATACGGCAACCCGTTTACCCGGCTGGCGAACGATGCGTCCGGCCTTACCGCGATCAATTGGGGGTTTTATGGGGTGCCGGAGACCTATCTGATCGACCGGCAGGGCATTGTGCGCTGGCGCTGGGCGGGGGCGCTGGACGCAGATGTGGTGGCGCAGAATCTGACGCCGCTGCTAAACCGGTATTCATGAGGCGGCTGCTGATCCTGCTGGCGCTGCTGCCCGGCATCGCGCTGGCGCAGATGGTGACGCGCGATGGCATCACCCTGACCGCGCCGCAGGAGCAACGGGCGGAGGCGATTGGCCAGCAATTGCGCTGCCTGGTCTGCCAGAATGAAAGCATCGAGGATTCGTCGGCGGGTCTGGCCAAACAACTGCGCGTGATCATTCGCCAGCAGGTTGTCGCCGGGACGAGTTCCAAGGATATCCTGCGCTATATGGTCCAGCGCTACGGCATCTTCGTGCTGCTGAAGCCGCCGCTTTCCCGGCTGACCTTGCTGCTCTATGCATCACCCTTCCTGGCATTGCTGATCGGTTTTCTGGCAGCCTGGGCGGCGCGCAAGAATCGGGTTGTTGCCAGCCCACCCTTGAATGATGCCGAAACCACGCGGCTGAATGAATTGCTTGAACGATGATTTATGTTTTGATGCTGGTGCTGGCAGTGCTGCTGATGCTGCCGCTGTTCTGGTCATTCCGGAAAGGCGGGAGCCCGCGCGAGCGCCGCGAAACCGCATTGGCGATTCACCGGGCGCAGTTGGACGAGCTGGCAAAAGATCTCGCGGATTCCAGGATCGGCGCCCAGGAATATGCCGGCGCCCGGCTGGAGATCGAGCGCCGGGTGTTGAACGCCGATGGCCTGACGGAGGTGAAGGCGGACGGCAATGCGCGGAATTTGTTGTTGGTGACGATCGTGGCGGTTCCGGTGATGGCGTTTCTGCTCTATCTGCCGGGCAATACGGCGGACATTCCATCCGAGCCGCATGCGCAATGGGTCGCGCGGCAGCAGGCAGAGCATCAACAGGCGGAGATCTTGATCGTCGCGTTACGCGCGTCGCTAACGACGTTAGATCCGAACTCTCCCAAAGCAAGCCAGGCCCAGGCGTACCTCGCGGAAATGCTGGCGGAGGATCAGGGTGAGTTTACGCCGGAATCTATTGCTTTGTTTAAACAATCCATGCGTAACGCCCCAGCCGACGCGCCTTGGCGCAGGCTGGACGAACGGAGGCTTGCAGAGGCACAGGCTATGTCGCAATAGGGGCTTCGCCGCGAAATATGGCTCCGGTGCAATTTTCGAATCATGGTAACCGAGCGATCCAAACGTCGTGCCGTTTCGCAACTACAAAAAACAAGGGCAATGCTAAGCCTTTGTCACCTTCACCGGTACTGAGAACAGATAGCCAATACCACGCTTGGTCTGGATAAATTCTGGTGCACTGCTGTTCTTCTCCAGCTTCCGTCGGAGGCGGAGGATCTGGACGTCGATACTTCGGTCGAAGACATCCTCGTGCATCCGGGTTGCCTGGAGCAGGCGCTCTCGGCTCAGCGGCTTCATCGGCGATCGGAGGAAGGCGATCAGAAGATAATATTCGCTTTTGGTTAGATCGATCGGCTCGCCGGACGGGGCGGTTAGACGCTGCGCTCGCTCGTCGAGAGTCCATCCGCCAAAATGGTACATCAGGGCGCCAGAATCCCGGGCAGGCGCTGTCCGGCTGCTTTCGGAACGCCGCAATACGGCTCTTGCCCGAGCGAGCAACTCGCTCAGACCGAACGGTTTGGTGAGATAGTCATCGGCCCCGAGTTCCAGTCCCACCACACGGTCTACCTCGTGACGGCGATGGCCGGTGATAATGATGACCGGGATTTCGGATATGGCACGGATTTCGCGAAGCAAGTCCAGCCCATTCTCGGTGCCGAGCTGGAGGTCAAGAATGGCGAGGCGGAACTCACCGGTCGCGAGCTGCTTGAGGGTATCTCGCTTGTTCGATGCACCGGCGACCGAGATGTCATTCGTCTCAAGGTAGGTCATGACCATGCGCCGCATTTGCGCGTCGTCGTCGATGACCAGGGCACGGAACGAACGGTCACTGTTGATCTGCCGCCCGAAGTCTGAGTCTCCCACCATCCGTTACCGCCCTCACTACCGGTTGCATGCTACCATCTGTTGACAAATTCCTTATGCCAGCAGGAGAGCTTAGCTGCCAAGCACTAGGCATGCGAGCAAGTAAGTCGAAGCATATTTCACCTTGCACGGCGTGCACGAGGAAGACCACGTTATCCTCCGCCGCGAGCTTCGGCGAGCAGATGGAAGCCTGCTTTACCAAGACGCCGTCCACCGAGGTCGTTCTGGGAGCCTGTGCAGGTGCTCATCATTTGGGCCGGGTGTTTGCCGCCATGGGCCACCGGGTGAAGCTCATTCCGCCGCAAACCGTGAAGTCCTTCGTCAAGTGCGCCAAGAATGACCGCAATGTTGGCGATGTCTGAGGCAGCATTCCGGCAACGCATGCGGAAGGTCTGGGTCAAAAGTTCCAGCTTGCGTGGCAGAACCAGAGGTGGCTCTGCCACGCTCATCACACGCCGTCGACGATCGATGGGTCGGCTCGTTGAATTGCGTGCACCAATCGACGGGCTTTAGCTAGTAAGCGGCTATGCACCGCTGTTTCAGTGCAGGTGTAGCGCTATGTTGGCAAGTTCGATGAGTTTGTCGTTCTCAATTTGATCGTAGCCAGCGGACTTCAGCTCCATAAATCCCGCCAAATGCCTTTCGGCGGTCTCGACAGCATAAACGAGTTTTCCTTCTTTGTAGAACTCAATTGTTAAGGTGTCCGGCTTACCGTGATGATTCAGATCAGCAGCAACGATACGAATCTCGGTAGCAGGCACCGGGTCTTTTGCTTCAGACATATAAGAACTCCTCTGATATTGAAATCCGAATTGGGACAACGGATTTTTGTTCAGTATTCGGATCCGGATGAATGAATAGTGAGTGGTGTTTGGTTTGTCCCATTTGAAGCTGGTATATGTGTATGCATAATATTTGCGCCGAACACGTCGCGGACGCAGCCACTGATTGGAGGCAATTGGGCTC
>Ga0209611_10014141_pt1 | contig 10754 bp, 6 predicted proteins | sample S1TSphgellanicum_3_FD_187693 | JGI IMG/M metagenome (GOLD analysis project Ga0209611, IMG submission 187693) | Host-associated microbial communities from peat moss isolated from Minnesota, USA - S1T2_Fc - Sphagnum magellanicum MG (SPAdes) (version 2) | ecosystem: Host-associated > Plants > Peat... | reverse complement strand
ATTTTTCGAGACTTTTTAGGTGATCGCTATCCATCCAAGGATGATTGATCAAAGCCTGAAACGACGTATCTTCGTTAATGCACAAGATGATTCGTTTGTACAGTGCGTAAGTCCTAGATCTTTACAACCTAAATTTTTACAATAAAAAATTATTTGGGGAAATATTCGATAACTTGTGCAGAAGTCGGGAATTTTTTCCGAAAATTCGTTGTTTCGGGATAAGTCTCTAACCGGAAACCCGATTTTCTCTGTGCCTGTGTGTCAGTCCTATATACACAAGCGCCTACAACAAGGGGTATTTATCACGAGTATTTAATGCCGTATGTATTAGCACTGCGAGGAGAACCAGAACTGGAAGCTGCTTTCTTTGAAGTGATTGCCGCTACAGATGCTGTGAAATTAGAGGCAATACTGGCAGATCAATTACAGAGTTTGGGGTTTGTTAACTTGGAGGGCGATCGCGCTTGTCCTGCTTGTGAGTTGTATACACGCTATTTACTTAAGTATCTAGGGCAGAAATCAATTTTTCTTCTACCATAAGGTGAATTTCAGGTAAAGTTAGAGTGTGTTCGCTAATACATGAAATCCTGGGTAACTTATAATTGATGTTCTTTTTCAGCAAAGGAATAATAAAATTTGGTGGATCAATGGGAATAATAAGCTATAAAAACAAGAGTATGGACATCAGTAAAAATGTCAGTATTTTTTGATACATTGTATTCTTTTCCTGGCTATCGCATTACTGAAGAAATCTACTTGGACGCCAAAACTATAGTTTGTCGAGGCATTAGAGAACAGGATCAAAAACCCGTCATCATTAAACTGATCCGAAATGAATATCCGACCTTCAGCGAAATCACACAGTTACGCAATCAGTACATCATTACCAAAAACCTAGACCTTCCTGGCATTGTCAAACCTTATAGCTTAGAAAATTATCGTAACGGCTATGCGATTGTGATGGAATACTTTGGTGGCATTACTTTGAAGGATCATATAGCCAATGTAGAGACGTTGTATGCAACGTCTCTACAACAATTTTTCCAGATCGCGATTCAAATCGCCTCCACCCTTGCAGAACTGCATCGCCTCCGTGTCATTCACAAAGACATCAAACCTGCCAATATCCTGATCAACCTCACCACTCGCGAAGTCAGACTCATCGACTTTAGTATTGCCTCCCTCCTGCCAAGAGAAATTCAATTCCTTACTAGTCCCAAAGTTATAGAAGGCACATTAGCCTACATTTCACCCGAACAAACAGGAAGGATGAACCGAGGTATCGATTACCGCAGTGACTTTTATTCTCTCGGTGTCACTTTTTTTGAACTCCTCACCGGGCAACTACCCTTCACCGCCAATGATCCGATGGAGTTAGTTTACTGTCATATTGCTAAACAACCACCGCTTGCCAGCAGTATTAATCCTAACATTCCTCTAGTTCTATCTGACATAATCAGCAAACTAATGGCAAAAAATGCTGAAGACCGATATCAGAATGCTTTGGGGTTAAAGCATGACTTAGAGATATGTAGTATACAGTGGCAAGAGACAAGGCAGATTACACCATTTGAGTTAGGAAAACAGGATATTTCAGATCGTTTCCTCATTCCCGAAAAACTCTATGGTCGCAAATACGAAGTTGAAACCCTACTTGCTGCTTTTGACCGGGTGACCCAAGGGACAACTGAAATGATCTTGGTTGTTGGTGAGGCTGGTATTGGCAAAACTGCTGTGGTCAATGAAGTCCACAAACCTATAGCAAGACAGCGTAGTTACTTCATTCAAGGAAAATTTGACCAGTTCCAACGTGACATTCCCTTGTCAGGATTTGTGCAAACCTTTCAGGACTTAATTGGGCAACTGCTGAGTGAAACTGATGACCAAATTGAACAGTGGAAAGCCAAGATTTTGGCGGCATTAGGTACACAAGGTCAGGTCATTATTGATTTGATCCCCAAACTCGAACTAATTATTGGCAAGCAACCCCAAGTTGTTGAACTTTCTGGCAGTGCTGCCCAAAATCGGTTTCATTTATTGTTCCAAAGATTCGTCCAGCTTTTTGCTATCAAAGACCATCCTCTAGTTATCTTTCTAGACGACCTGCAATGGGCAGATGCGGCTTCTTTGAAATTCATTCAATTATTAATGAGTGAAAATCATGTAGTGAATGGACTGGGGACAAGCGACGAGAGACCGGGTTTCCAATCCCCAATCTCTACAGAGAGAGGAGGTAGATCTGAAGGAGGTTTCCTGCTGATTGGTGCGTATCGAGACAATGAAGTTTCAAGGGCACATCCACTTTATTTGACACTAAACGAAATTGAAAAAAGAGGAGCAATCAATACTATCACCCTAAAAGCCTTAAATCAGGGAGATTTAAATCGGCTGATTGCTGATACCCTTCTTTGTCCAGAATCAGTCGCTGTTCCTCTCACCCAAATGGTGTTTGCCAAAACTAAAGGTAACCCATTCTTTACTCATCAATTTCTCAAGTATTTGCATGATGAAGGAATCATTCAATGTAACTTTAATATTGGTCAATGGCAGTGTGATGTTGCCAAAATTAAGACATTATCTCTAACAGATAATGTGGTGGAATTTATGGCACTTCAACTAGAGAGGTTGCCAAGACAGACTTATGAAGTATTAAAACTTGCTGCTTGCATTGGCAATCAATTTGATTTAAAGGCTCTCGCTATTGTTCATCAAAAATCAGAAGTAGATACGGCAGTGGACTTATGGACAGCATTAACTGAGGGGCTAGTTTTACCTGAAGCTGAAGGTTACAAGTTATTTCAAGACGGGAATGAATTACCGTTGACAGTTGACAGATCGCTGTTAACCGTTAACGGTCAACAGTCAACAATTATTACTGCCGAATTACCAAAATATAAGTTTGTACATGATCGGATACAGCAAGCCGCTTATTCTCTGATTCCTGAATCTCAAAAAGAGTCAATTCACTTAAAAATTGGACAACTGCTGTTGAGCAATACTCCACTTGAAGAACGAGAAGAAAATATTTTTGAGATTGTCAATCAGTTCAATATGGCGCAGGAATTAATCACCAATCAGACTGACCGTGATGAACTGGCAAGGATGAATTTGATTGCTGGATGTAGAGCTAAAGCATCAACAGCTTATGCCGCGGCGGTTAAGTATTTAGCTTCTGGAATCCAGCTACTAGCAGGAGAGAGATGGGAGACGAAATATGATTTAACCCTAGCTTTGTATGAGACAGCAGCAGCAGCGGCATACTTGGCTGGTGACTTTGAGCAGACAGAGCAATTTGTCCAAGTGGTATTGACACAGGCTAAAACAGTGCTGGACAAAGTGAAAGCTTGTGAAGTAAAAATACAGGCTTATGGGGCACAGAACAAAGCACTGGAAGCAGTTAATACGGCGCTACCCTTTTTGAAGTTATTGGGGGTGGAGTTTCCAGAGAATCCTAGCCAGTCAGATGTTCACCGTGAAATGGGGAAAACTGCGGCAAATCTTTCTGATAGAAGGGTTGAGGACTTAATTCATCTACCGCAGATGACGGAAGCAGAACCCCTGGCAGTTATGCGTATTCTATCTGGTGCCATGACTCTTGCCTATCAAGTTGCTCCTGAACTGTGCCCACTAATTCTCGTTAAGCAGATCAACTTATCGGTCAAATATGGGAATGCTCCCTTGTCTGCCTTTGTATATGCTGTTTATGGCCTAATGCTTTGCGGATTAGTCGGAGACATTGAGTCTGGCTATCAATTTGGCAAACTGGCGGAAAGTTTGTTGTCTAGGTTCCAGTTCAAAGAAGTCACTGCGAAGGTTCTTGAAACATTTAATCAATTTATTAGACCTTGGAAAGAGCATATTAGGGAAACGTTAAAGCCTCTCCTAGAAGTTTACTCGGCTGGTCTGGAAACAGGAGATTTAGAATTTGCGGCTTATTGTCTTTATGCTTACTCCTATCATGCATACTTTATGGGTCAGGAACTAGCAGGGCTTGAACGGGAGATAGGAAAACATAGCTATGCTATCAGACAAATCAAGCAGGAAAGGATGTTTTACTGGAATGAAATATATCGGCAGACGGTCTTGAATTTGCTAGGACGTGTTAATGATCCAAGTCGTTTAATTGGTGAAGCGTATGATGAGGAGAGAATGTTATCGGTTCATATTCAGGGAAATGATGCAATTGCACTTTTAGATTTGTATTGCTGCAAAATGTATCTCTGTTATTTTTTTGCCGACTACCCTCAAGCGCTTGAAAATGCTGCCTGCGCAGAAAAGTATTTACATGGTGGAATAGGAAAGATTATTATTCCTCAAATTAATTTCTATGCTTCACTAGCGAGACTTGCACTATATTCTAATGTCAATCAAGCTGAACAAAAACACATCCTTCAAAAGGTTACCGCAAATCAGGAAAAGATGCAGAAATGGGCGCATCATGCTCCGATGAATTATTTACATAAATTTTATTTGGTTGAAGCTGAACGATATCGGATTCTCGGCAACAATATGGAGGCGATGGAATTTTATGACCGCGCCATTGTAGGAGCCAAAGAACACGAGTACATCAACGAAGAAGCTCTTGCCAATGAACTTGCTGCAAAGTTCTATCTAGAATGGGGCAAACAAAAAATTGCCCAAGCCTACCTAACTGATGCTTACTATGGTTACGTTCGCTGGGGAGCATCAGCTAAAGTTGACAACTTGTTACAACGCTATCCCCAATTACTTTCCCCTATCCTTCAGCCAGAAAAATATAGCCTCTATCCCAATAGCACATCTTTATCGAACCTTAGTAATAGCCACACTGTCATTACCTCTAACACAAGTATTTCAGACTCTCTAGATTTGGCATCTGTCATTAAAGCCTCTCAAGCACTTTCTGGACAGATTGACCTTGAGTTACTGCTTTCTACTTTAGTGGAAGTTGTCATGGAGAACGCGGGAGCTTCCAAGTGCGCTCTGATTTTGAGCGAAGGTGATAACTTAAAGTTAACCGTTAGAGCAATCAGTTCAAGTTCAAGTCTTGCAACCATCACCACAGAGTTACCGTCAATACGCCTAGAGTCAAGCAGTGATGTTCCCATTACTTTAGTAAACTATGTGAAACGCACTCAGGAAATCTTAGTGATTGATAATATAACGGATGTTGCCTTCATCGCAGATGATCCCTATATTATCCTTCAGCAACCCCAGAGTCTTTTGTGTATACCAATTATCAATCAAAGCAAATTGATTGGTATTCTTTACTTAGAAAATAATTTGACCACAGCAGCATTTACAAGCGATCGCGTAGAAGTCCTCAAATTGATTACTACCCAAGCGGCAATCTGCGTAGAAAATGCCATACTCTACAATAATTTAGAGGATAAGGTCAAAGAGAGAACGCAGGAACTCAACGAAAAAAATGAACGGTTGCAACAAGCTTTACAGGATTTGCAAAGCACCCAAGCCCAATTAATTCAAAGTGAAAAAATGTCAAGCTTGGGGCAAATGGTAGCGGGAATTGCCCATGAAATCAATAATCCTATCAACTTTATTGATGCGAATATTACTCATGCCAGTCAATATGTCCAAGACTTGCTGGATTTGATTGCTGTTTATCAGCAGGAATACCCCAATCCCTCGCTTTTAGTTCAAAAAAAGACTGAGGAAATTGAATTACATTTCCTGGTAAAAGATCTGTCAAAGCTTCTCCATTCAATGGATGTGGGAAGTTCGCGCATCCGGAATATTGTGTTGGGCTTACGCAACTTCTCCCGCTTGGATGAAGCTGAAATGAAACCTGTAGATATTCATGAGGGAATTGATAACACCTTGATGATTCTACAGCACCGACTGAAGGCAAAGAGCGATTATCCTGAGATTGAAATTATCAAAGAATATGGAAACCTCCCCCAAATTAATTGCTACCCCGGTCACCTAAATCAGGTGTTTATGAATATCCTGAGTAATGCGATCGATGCTTTGGGGGTGATGGGAAAAGGTAAAGAGTCTCCAATCCAAAATCGAGAGATTCGTATTCGCACTGAACTCATGTCCAATACGGTGAGGATCTGGATTGCTGATAATGGTCCTGGCATGAGTACCCAAGTGCAGGAGAAAATATTTGACCCATTCTTTACCACTAAGCCAGTGGGAAGTGGTACAGGGTTAGGGTTGTCCATTAGCTATCAGATTGTCGTGGACAAACACAAGGGTCAGTTAATCTGTAATTCAGTCTTGGGACAAGGAACAGAGTTGATGATTGAGATACCGATGCAGCAGTTTTAGCAAATACTCGCACGCTGTTCTTGTATCTATCTATTTCCCTATGCGTCCTAACTATAAAAAGATTGAAACTGAGACATTGCTATCATGATGGTGTATTAAGCTGCTTTTGCCAGAGATACCTCCCTTGAGAACTGATTACGCAAGAATTCCTGCAACGGTTTAACATGCACGTTCTCCAACCATTCACTGGCTATATCCTCAATGACGTGATGCTCACAAATCAAAATAGAACCGGAAAAACGCCTAATGATTGGATGAAGGTTAGGGCTTTGCGTGGCATTCTCAAAATCATCTTTGTGAACCCGCTTAAGCGCAAAAGGATCAGGGCTTGCATTAATGATCTCAAGCCCAAATTCTAAAGTAATTGTGTAGTAATATTCGTGCTGACCTAAATTGCTTTCGTGTACGTAATCAGTTGGTATCTCTTCATAGTATCGCGCTAATTTGCCCTCACCAAGAATAACGATTAAGTCACAGAGAAAGCCTGTTTGCTGCCACAACCCTGAGCTTAGATTCACCCTTCTGATAATAGCCTCTGTTAAACTTTCAGGGGTGGGCTCAATTAGTTGATAAGGTAACTCCCGATTGTAGTACTTACGCTCTAACATGTGGTGCAGTGCGCGGATATTGTAACGAAAACCATGAATAAAGCCGGATTGCTTCTTCTTATAATCCCGCATATGCATCAGCACCCCGACAAAATACAAGTTCTTGACATTAGTCGATTCCCATTCACTGGTTTGAGCCGGAAAGCGGTTGTTGATAACTAGCTCTGGTTTACACGATTCATCAAAGATAGAATCATCAAAGCGGAATCCAGTACACAAGATTACACGATCATAGACCAAGTCCTCTAATTCTCCATCAGCGTGACTGTAGGCAAAGGACACTACAAACTTACCGTCTTGGCGCTCTATTTTATCTATAGTAGCGTTCAGTATTACATTCTGTGATTTCAATTGGTATGTGTCTAGCAAGCTGTTGTTGACTGCTCGCAGATGACCCACATACTTGGTTTTCCATGCCATTGAGACTGGATTTGGGCTAGCTAAGTGGATAAGTGCCGCTGTTGCTAGTAGATTGTCAGCAGTTTCAAACCCAGAATTGCCTTTACCAATGATCAATACTCTTTGATTTGCGAAATCTTCTGAATTTACGGATACATTGGTGTAGATGTCTACCAAATCTATTCCAGAAATTGGCGGAATGTATGGTTGGGACAAACCCGTGGCGATAATTAGACGTGCTGTAGAATAAACATTGCCGTTGCTGTCTGTCACCGTGAATTTGTTGTTTTTTACAATCCTGACAACTCTGCAATTGTATTTAACTTTGAGGTTAAAGTGAGTGGCAAAATCACCTAAATATTTTACCAAGTCATCTGTATGTGGCAAATACTGACGACTGTAATTCCTAAACCGCATTTCTTCACTATCACTTAGTAAAGAGTTCCAATCCCATCTGAGATTAATTTCTGAGTCATTATATCCAGTATTAATCTTATTAATTGAAATCAATCTTTTGTGTCTTGGAAAGTTCTTGAAGAAAGTTCCGGGAGTCTGACCTGCTTCTATTATTAGATAATTCCGATTAAATTTATTCAGAAAATAGCCTAGCTGTAGTCCAGCAGGACCAGCACCAATGATTAAGTATTCTAACTCTGCTACTACATTCATGATTTAAACTAGAGTAAATAATGTGTCTTCTATTTATAGAAAATCACAAAGTATATCGGAGTTTTGATTTAAAACTCATGCAACAAAAACCTGTGATCGGCAATTAATGACTATTACAGCAGGAGTCAGGAGTCAGAAGTGAAAAAGGCTTAGCAGGAAAGGTAGAGGGCAGAGGGCAGAAGGCAAGAGATGGATTTATCCCGAATCATGAATGTCCGAACCCTCGATCTCGACCACTCGTGTGCCAAGGGTTTAAGCCCCCCAAGAAAGCATCTCCGAAAAGGTGGCTCGCGCATGCAGTGTGGGTCTGAAGCCCACACTAAGAGTGCAACATAGCTGCCCTCTACCTTCTGCCTTCTGCCTTCTGCCTTCTGCCTTCTGCCTTCTGCCTTCTGCCTTCTTCACAGTCTGCCTTTTAGACCTCAGTACTGTACTTCATTTACCTGCAATGTGCTGTATTACTCAGGTAGGTTTAAAAACAAAAATGCTGAGATACATTAAGCAGCTTGTCTAGATTGCTCAATTTCATGTGCTTTAACAAATAGTTCTCTGTCATAATGTGTTTTTGCGTATGCCAGAAGTGCATTTGTTAATTCTGTAAATACCTCAAATACTTTTTCGACCAACTCAAAAGCTTCCTTTTGAGTTTCCTCTGTCATTTGTATGCTTTCCATGAATTTCGATACATTATCTGCACCCGTAGTGTGACCTGTTTCTACAGATAAATGAACATCTCCAAAAAATTGACATTCTTGGTTAGTAATGCTTTTGATCTCCTGACTGATCGGTGCTACGACAGTTGAGAAGACATTTCCTGTTGCTTCTATTGCTTCAATAATGACTAGCTTTTGAATAGGTTCAGCTTGGAAAGAATATCGATAAAGCTTATAGATCGCCTGACGGGGAATTTTAGTATCCTCACTCCAAAGATACCTCAAGGCATCGCTGAAATTTAGCGCTCGATCAAAACCAAGCTGCTCAAGATCCTTCAAAAACCAAAGCCAGTGATGGTCATCTTCATATGTATGTTTGTTAATTATTTTCTGAATTGGATCACTGGTTGGTTCTTCTCGGAAAACATATTTGTTGAGTTCTCCAAAACCCATTACAAAAGGAGCGGCGCAGGGTGTGAAGGCTAGCCTCTGTTGGGGTCTGATACTTTTATCTTGCAGAAATTCAAAGAACGGTAATTTTGAGAATTCTTGCTTCTTCTTTTCAATTAATGCAAGGACTTTTTTCATTTTTAGCACTTGATCTTATTTAAATTATGATATTCTTTGGCAAAAATGACTTTTATCCCACCCTTTATCCAGCTAGTGCTAAAATCAAGTTTTATCGCAATCTTACTTGAAGAGGGAAAATTCAGAGTTTCAGAGACCCGGTTTCTCCAGTTGCACAAATCATTTACAATTACTACGTAAAACTGGTCTTTGTTTTTTAAGTGTGTTTTTTGGTGTTCATATTTTATTCTTCCTGTAAATAATATTAGCATTTTTCCAAAAAAATATCAGTAATTATCTATATTTATTAAAAAAAATTTTATTGAAGTATATTTAGTAATTTTGACTACTAAGTATTCATTGAAGAATTTTTAAGGTTCTTTGCACTTTAGATTCTCTATCGCAGATATTTTGGCAATTTGCCCTATTAAAGCTGAGTAAAAGACAATTGGTTCTATTAGACATAGTCGTGAAAATTAATTATGCGTTCGTTAAAACCCTTGGCTTGGCAGGGGCATATTGCAATACGCCCCTACATCATTTTTGGAGATGTCTATTTACTAAGTACAGCTTTTCATTAATTCGTAGCGTTAAGGTTCGTAGTTGCGCTTCAGCGCTCAAGCCTTAAATATCGTTACGAACTTATGGTAACCGTTCACGGGGGGTAGAACATTTACGTGAGTCCTAAAACCCTTGCTAAGCAATGGTTTTAGGTAATTTATCGTATATGCGAATATAACCTAAAATGTCTAAATGACAATTTCCCGACCAGTGTAGCACTTTTGGCTACTCAAAATTAGCCGAAAAACATCAATTCTAGACTGGTTTTCGTACTGATTCCGTGTGATTTCATGTGGCTCATTTTTTTGACCCCCCCGTGACCGGTTACGGGCAAGTAGCTGTTCTGATAAGTGTTTCAGCCATTTGACGACGTGGTAAACGTGTGATATCTCCTTGAAGAGAAATAAATAAAAAACCTTTTGTAGGAGGAGACAAATTGTCATCTAAATTTGCGGGACGAAGCTCAATTTGGAGATTGTATAGGTCTACATTTTCAATCTGTCCATAAAAAGATTGACTCTTACTTTTTCTGCCTTCAATAGTGTCAACTTGAGGCTGATGCTCACTTGCTTCCATGCAAAATGCTTCGGCATCTACAAACAGCATCTTCAGTTTTTCTTCTAAGTTGTCTTCCCGCAGTAAATGAAATCGGCGATCGCCATTAGGCAAAATTTGGTGGTGGTCGTATCGCACCCATCCAAATTGTTGAACCTTATGCAGAATATTTTGCGTTTCAATATTGTTGTACTCTTTCCAAAGCCCCAAATAACTGTTAGACTTTTCAACAATCAAATCTAGTTCATTGCGGGCATTTGGTCGTAAGGTACCAGCTATGGAAATATCGCAAAAAGAAAACTGTGCTTCCACTAGCACACCCCAACTATTCTACATATCCCAAATACAGGTAAGGGAGATCCAATAAATAAAATGCCCAGCCGTGTCCCAGCCCAAAGGGCTGGGACACCCACCGCGACCAAGTATCGGTTAACCGATCAATTAGACGGCTGGGCATTTTATTTTCTGG
>Ga0209611_10014138_pt1 | contig 10755 bp, 6 predicted proteins | sample S1TSphgellanicum_3_FD_187693 | JGI IMG/M metagenome (GOLD analysis project Ga0209611, IMG submission 187693) | Host-associated microbial communities from peat moss isolated from Minnesota, USA - S1T2_Fc - Sphagnum magellanicum MG (SPAdes) (version 2) | ecosystem: Host-associated > Plants > Peat... | reverse complement strand
AACTTGCCGCTTTTCTGTGAATCCCATCTTGTGGCCTTGGGACGACACCACGGACACTGGCTTGTGTCCCTGTTGCGTCACAGACGATCAACGCAGCCTTGGACGCGTCTTCCGATAGTAACAAGTCTCCTATTGAATCGTCTTCTTGTAGCTTTTGTCTCTACAACAAGTACGCTCTGCGTTTCCTTGTTCGTCGTCGTCGTCGTCGTCGTCGTCATCTTCGTCTTCATCTCTCTCTCTATCTGGTTTCAAATCTGTGTTTCGTTGGGAAACGGCATCTGATTTTGGCGGCAGTCGGAGTGAGCTAGGAATCTGTGATTCGAGCTCATTCCCCTCTTTCTTCGCCCTGATCATCCTTCTTGTACACGCGCTGAAGTTGTCGCCCTTCCTTTGTCTCCTTGAAACTGCTTATCACAATTGAGCGTTGTCTCGGTTTGCAGAGTGCGGTTCCTTCTTCTTCTTCTTCTTCTTTCCTGGTGTGATCTGTTTGCGATGCAAATTTGGCAAGCTCGGCTTCAAGCCTTGAGCAGAACTTTTTGCGTGTATTTGCAATTGCATAGATGTGCTTCTTACTGTCAGGAAATTTTTCCTTCCCGTGAATAAGACTTCTTCCGTCAATTCTGGTCTCTGGAGTTCGCTCGTTTCTTCAGCGCCACAGACGAGTACCGATAGACAATTTTAGTTGCGTTTCGACAGAACAAGGGAGAGTTTCTGTGGTCGCGAGGCTGCGGACTCAACAGATGGCGTCGGTGTCTACTGCGATGCGTGGTGAGCCCGGACAAGATAACAATGCAGCGTCGGATTTGAAGAAAATTTGTGAACGGACTGTGCAAGGGTTTTGCAGTGCTGTGAAGTCGTCCATCTCATGCATCCCCCCCTTGCTGCCGCGAAGAAACGGTGACCACTTCTCATCCGTCGTGAACAGGATGGCAACTTGGCCGAGACGAGCCAGTCGCAGATTGAGAGAACGAGCATCGCCGAATGCGCAACTTGGATCCGACTCTCCTGCCGGTGGTCGTCATTGTCGTTCCTTTCCTGCTCATGGACTTCCATTCGCATCGCTCACCGTCAATAAGCCGCACAGTCAATACAACTCCGACATCTTCAAGATTTCAAGGCCGTGCAACTCGTCAAATGGAGGCGATGAACAGGAGGAGGAGGAGATGGCTACAGTCGGCGGCACTGCAACTGCATCACAGGTGAATGCGCCTCCTTTTTGTGACGACGCCAGTCTCGATGACGATATCATGTTTTGGAACACTCAGGTAGAAAACTGCCTTCAAGAGTTTGGAGTAGAGGACGATTTTCAAATGTACATGATGAAGGGAGTACTTGAATTGGAGCAGAAGAGCTGCTGCTGCTCAGCACCAGCGATCTCGCCGGGAAATGCCTGGACTGAGAACTTGACGGAATTCGATCGTGTAGTAGAATATATGTCAACAGCTTTTGCTTCTGAATCCCAGCACGAAGGAGCGGGAGATTCATCAGTCACCACAGTCTCGGAGAACGAAACTGCGAGTTCTGCAGTATCATCACAAGAGCTGCTTCAAAAGACAGGAGTTCAGGAAGCTGGCCATCGGTACAGAGGAACACGTCAAAAAGAGGAAAAATGGGTCTCGGAAATCAGGCCCACAGGCTCAAAGAAGACGGTGTGGCTAGGCACATACGCAACGGAAGAAGAAGCTGCACGCGCCTTTGATGCCGGGGTCTTTTACTACGGCAAGTCTCACATTCCCTACAATTTCCCGGACTCTCCTCAAGTGCTCCCAACCATAAACGAAAAGCCACAAGACGTCTGCCACAAATTCGTGAAGAACCAGGCAAGGAGAAATGCAGAGAGGGCGTGGCCATCGTCTGGCACTGCTGATCCACAACACCCATCTGCAATCCTAGAACAGACGTCATCTTCTCGCACGTCCAGGGGATGTTTTCAGGGTGGTAAGAGAAGGAAATCCAATTCCCAGTTAAGTTGAAGAAGGACTCTGAACCAATTTTCACTAGTAAAATTTCTCTTTGGGATGGTGCAAAAACTTACCTTAAGAACAAGGGAGAACATGACGTTCAATCGTTTCTTGCTCCCTCTGCTACAACAGCTCAAATCATGCATCCTGGACATGTTCAAGAAGAGTATGTGAAGGGATGACAAAGACACAAAACAAATGCTGGATGCATGATGCTTCAATGGAATTATGCTGCAAACTTAAAGTCTGGAGGAAATACAACTGAAGTGTATTGCTCTTGCTAACATACAGAGCAAGCTGCTGTTGATCACAACATGACACAGAAGGAAAGAAATTGCAACAGAAGTTCACTTTCAGATGTTGCTTCTGAGATTGCTTTTCATGACTGTCTTCACTGCTACAATCATCCATCTTCTGTGTTCTCTTTTTCCAGATCATCTCCTCTTCTTCTCTACTTCGCTCCTTGGCCTGAACAACTCCTTGAGCAATAGAAAGCATGACCCAAGGACCATTTAGGGTTTTGCCCCCTGGACCAGTTTTGGTTGTAGATTATTTTTGCTGCTGAAGAAATGTTGAGGAGTTTACTAAAAGTTTTAGCACAAAAGTTCATAGGCTGAGGTTTAGCCAATTCTCAACTGACTTGTAATTTGAAACATATTTCACACACATGTAAATCAGCAGGTCTTCTGGACTTTCTTGTTGTAACCCTTGGCTTTGGTCTTATGACTAATGTCATATGATCAGTATGGAACACATATCCAGAGGTTTTATGAAGCCAGTATGAATTTGGGGCAGGTGGATCTTGCATTCACCAAAGCTTTTTTGAGGACATATTATGCAGCGGTTTACTGATGTGCAACTGTTCTTGAAAGATCATGGAAGATTGAGGCAATGTGCTAGGCAATCTTTTGGCCAGGTTCACTTGCTCAACTTCCCTTGTGATTTACTTTGTGTGGGTGCATTTTCAATTTGTCCATGACCTCTCTGAACCTGTATGTATGCAGAAGAGTGGTACACAAAGTGGTATGAGGCCAAAGCATGCAATTGTTCAATACTGGTCTGGTTTAATCAACACCCCATCCCGGGATCTGGAAGGGTGCAAAGATATTATGACAAATTTGCAGGAATTGGTTGTGCAAGGAATTGGAGAAAGAGATGTAGCAAATGCTCCTAATTTAGGAAGTTCTCTAACTCTTGTTGGATTGGGCAAGTGATGGATAATGTGCTTATGACTGATGCTGAATTTTGCATTGAACTTTAGGCTAGAGCCAAAAGGATAACCTAAAATAATCAATATAGAATAACCATAATAGCATATAGTAAATAGTTTAGAATAGTCCATAATAGCCTACAATAATATAGTAAAAAATAATCTATGGTAAATAACTTACAATATTTAATAATAGCTTAAAATAAAATAATTTAAAATACCCAAAAATAACTTATGATAAAATAATCAAATATGGTTTATGATAAAATAACCTAGAATAGTAAAAAATAACCAATCGTATAATAGCTAACAATAAAATATAATAGTCAACAATAAGCAATATTAACCTATGATAAATAACCAATAATAGCCAATGATAAAATAGCTAGTAATAGCTTAAAATAAAATAATTTAGAATAACCAATAATAACTTATAATAGACTACTCAAAAATAGCCTATGGTAAAATAACTTAAAATAACCTAAGATAAAATAGCTAAAAATAGTTTATGATAAAATAACCAAAAATAACCTATGGTAAATAACTTATATTAATCAACAATAGCTTACAATGAAATAGCCAAAAATAACATATGGTAAAATAGCTTAAAATGACCAGCACTAGCTTATGAAATAACCAAAAATAGCTTAAGGTAAAATAATTTTAAATAATTAATAATAACATATAATAAAATAAAATACATATTTTAGAATAACCAATAATAGCCTATGAAAAAATACTTAATAACAGTTTATGATATAATAACTTAGAATAACCTATTGTAAAATAGCCAAGAATTGTCATTAGTAGCTTTAAGTAAGAAAAAATGTGCATAATAATATAAGATGATGAAAAAATATTGTTCATTTAAGTAATGATTCAATATGGTTAAAAATTTATTCTTTAAACATGGTGGTGAGAGGACATGAAAGGTTCAAACCTTCACACTTGCACCTTAGGTTGGTGGGCTAGGTGTTTAAATGAGATAGGTTGCTAACTTAAGTTAGGTAGATTAATGAAGGTTCCTAGGTGTTTAGCCTAAGTTTGGAATTAACTATTAACGAATCTATTATTGATGATTTAATTATTAGTGAATTTATTATTAATGATTTAAATATTAATGAATTTGGTCAACTATTGGTGAATTCAATTAGCTATTAGTGAATTCACCTATCCATAGCAACTATTCCCCATTCCCAAAGGTGTTGGCCACTTTCATCATGGTAAACTTGTCCAATTTCACTCAAAATTTAGTGAAACACATAGTGAACTTGGATGCATATTGATATAATGTAAGATTTTATTTTTTTTCATAGGTGTACATCTTTGAAAAAAATCATTCCAAATTTTTTTAAAAATCATTATCCAATTACATTAACTACATCTTGAGTTTTTATCATGGTTTTAAAAGCAACAAGAAGACCAAATCATGATGTTGGCTAATCAAACACCTTTCCTTCATGTACAAAATTATAGCAAGAAATATATTTATGATTAGACTTACCTCTATCCTTCCATGCCTCTCAAGCATCACATTTTGCCAATTTGGAAGCTCTAGAGAATGGCAAGCACATGCCCTTGATGTTGTCATAAACCTACCTTCCCTATTGTTGGACCTTTGAAGCATATCATGAAAGTCATCATGGTTGCAACATCTTGCTTGATAGGTTCCCAAACTCATGGCTCCCCATTGTAATTCAACCAACATGGAATGTTTTAAGGAGAAAGTGTCCATAAACAGGACAAATGTTTTGCAGCAGGTTGCTTTTGAATGTGATTCAAAAAGCTTGGGCATATATGATGTCATTCCTACAACAAAGGTGTAGTCCCATACTAATCATTGGGTTTTTTTGTATGAAAATTGAGATGCTTCAAGGAACTAAGATGTGTTGGAATTGAAATTGTTCTTGTAGATTAAAAAGGCATCCCAATCAAATCGTAGAAAGCAATAGAAGCTACATTAAGAGTAAGGCCTATGAAGTTCTTGGTGGGTAGTCCTATCAGTTCATCATTGTTATTTGTAATGGTAAGGTGACAGTTAGACATTTTGTGAACAATGCTCAAAAGGTTGTGACTTCACTTGTGTAATGTTACTTTCAAATTGATGTTGTGGAGATTTTTTTGTACTTAACTTCATAGATATGCTACTATTTCTTAGTAACTTTACTAAATGAAATGGCTAGAACTAATCCTTTTCTATCTATCTCTTTTGAAAGCCAGTTTTGGACTTATAAGTTTGACACCAAAAAACGATGGAAGCAGAAGGAAATATGTAAACAAGAATTGACTAACCAGCATTGTGGATGTCGGTAAGGAGCCTAATTGTCAAAAACTTTAGTTTTCACAATACAGGTTCTGGCTGCCATATCAATTGGATGGAATTTCACTAGAGCTATTTTTTTTTCACATTTCAAATTGAGATGTTGTTTATCAATTGTTAGAATTTCCTTAGAGCTATGCTTTTGGATTATTGTCAAAAAATTTCTCCATTTATGAAGAGGATGGAATTTTTCTTTAATATTCAATGGATGGTTTATGGGGTGAAATGACAAGGTGATGAAAACATTCAAAAAAATGATGTGACATTATTAGGAGATGTGGTCCCAACCACTATGCATTCCATTCATTTTTCTAATGGATTGGACCAATTCCATTATAATGACATTATAATGGCATCTTGCCCAATTTAATGGAATTGGCCAATGAATAGGGTTGCGTGACAATGACCAGTGGGGTGAAATCACAATAAAAAAAGTAAGGGTGCCAAGATAAAAGTCTTTTTCCGAGGACTACACATGACACATGTCATCTTTGTGTTAGTTTATAACTTAAAATTTTGTATTTCGAATACCCCATTTAACATTACATTTTATATATAAATACATTTTGACTACAAATTGATTTTATATCATGTATATTATGCATTCATGCCCTTTATCAGATATATATGAATAACTTTTGTTAAAGTCACATTTTCAAAGTCCATAATTTTCAAGGTCAAAAACACTTTTGACCCAAATGTGTTCAAATGGGTTATAAAAACAATTTTCATCAATTCAAGTCCTTTTGCCTTTCTAATCATCAATGTTAAAATCCTTTCGAACTTTCAGAAGGAATGGTGCACATTTGGTAGAAAGAAAAAACGTTTGAAAAAAACAAGGACTATCCACTTTCGAGGTTTAAGTTCTTTGAACATGCAAAAACATTTTTCATTTGTGTTAAACTTTGAACATGTAAATGTTGCAATTAATGGAAAATATTCCATCCAAACTATTATGCTTATTGGGCAAAAACATGGTTAGGTGTCTCAAAAGTGGCATTTGAGAGTCCATGATTTAACACCAACAATTTTTTTGCAATTTTAACAATTATCAAACTGTAAATCCGATAATTATTCCCTATGTTTTTAATCATAAATATTAATAAGCCAACCTATGAATATCCTTAAACATGTGCCTGATAAAAAAAAAGCATGCAAAAGATTAAAAACTTTAATGTGAAATAGACTCCCAAAGATAAAACTTATAACAATCATGTCATTTAAAGTTTTAAAAAATTAAAAATATATATATTAAGAAATTTTTGATGCATTTCATTAATAAATTCTTCATTTGATGATGTTTTATTTTTTAATTTTAATTTTGATATTACTTTGACATTTTTATTTAATCCATTTTTTTCATTTTCTTTATGTGACAAACATAGCGTTGTCATTTCAAAAGTCCATTACAAGTCCATAATCTTTTTAAAATTCATCAAAAAAATTTATGATGATTCCCATTAAAGTTTACGACAACATGAATAATTAGAAAATTGAAAATGTTAATTTTGAATATGACTTTAAATTTTACATTTGTATGTAATCCAAAATTATTACAAGTGTGATAGTCCAAACAATCCCCCTATTAATGTTTTCACCCTCCTTTGTGTTTTTTAAAACATACAAAAATGCAGTTTTAAGAAATGTCCATTCATTTGGGTGGCTCCTTTTACTACGATTTTACCTAGTGGAATCTTAGTGGATTAGTTTATTATAATGGTATGAACTACCCAAGACAAGGGTGAGTTGATTATCCTCTATGATCCTTAAATGAAATACGAATTGATGTTTTGATGATTACATAGTGACTTTTTTGTGATTACTTGACCTATTGTTCTAGTGGGTGTATATTGATCTTCTAGTGATTAAATTAAATGATATTCTAAAATAGTTGTGCATTTATCTTTGTGTGGGTCCATAGTGATTTTTTAGTGATTAATTGTGTTTGTGATTCTAGAGAGTCCCAATGTGTGCACGCCGTATTACATGCATGACTAATCACCTTTTACTAATGGGTTTTTTAGTAACTACTAAACTACCATAAATAATAAAAATTAATAAAGGGTCCAATAATTTTGCCTTTAACAAGCATACATTCAAAGACATCAATGCAAGCAAGTTAAGTATCGTGATGTCACAATCTTGAAGTTATTTTATTAATTTGCAATTCAACTTTGCTTCTTGATTACATTTTCAAAATCAAAATTCAATTGATGTTTTAGTTGATGTTGTCATTGTGCCTAACAACCATGACATTTATCACCAAAGTATTTCCATCTAGAATAAGAAAATCAATATGAAACCCAACAACTTGTCAAGCTAAACCCTATAAAAAAGGTATGGTCTAGGGTATGAACTTTACTTGACATAAGAAGCTATGTTGAACAACCAATTTATGGAGTATTATACTAGCAAGTTTGCACCTTTCACAACTTTTTTGGGTATCTTCAAGCATTTTTTAAGTGTCTTCCTTGGGTGGTACTAATTCTTGTTTGTCCCTTTGCGAAAATCCTCTTCATCCCCACCCCATTTTTTTTAATCATGGATTGTTTTTAATGACCCTTAAAAATTTCAATAGATTCGTTAAAATATAATTATTTTGAAAAAAGACTTGGAAGGGCATTATGACCTATGTAATCAATAAGATCTATGCCTCTAAGGCTTGCATGCCATTAAAACTATTTTAAATACCTATTTAATAATCTCTAAATAATTATTTACAATTATTTATAATTAAATAACCTATTAGGTAGTTAGCTAGCAGATTATGTACTATTAAATAGTTTATACATGAAGCTATTAGATAGCATACGTACCTTATGCAACTATAATGTGACTACTTTGGTTACATGTACAATTAAACGTATATGCAATGTTCTAAAAAATACAAAAACATCATGCAAAATCAACCTATTAGAATGATGAAATAAGTATCAGTTGCAACTAGTTGAAAAGAAGACCAAAATCCATCCAAATTTGAAAAATAGTCACATAGGCAACCTTTTGTAGTCATAGGCAACATTTAGTTGCACATAGTTGCACAGGAAAAGGTTGCAAATGACAGGATTTCTGCTAATGAATACTACAACATAATGCTTTCAAAACTCTAGTTCATCTATGTATCTAGATGAGCATCATGGTGCCACGTCATCCTTGTGTGCACAATAGCAGCCAATAGATGATGAATTTTGGGCCAATAGCTTTAATTTGTTTTTAGACTCATGCATTCACCACTCTATTGCTAGTCATGCATACATGACTCTTCACTACACATTCATTTCAATACAATAAGGTTTCTTCAAGGAAATAAATGACATGTAACAATAGCTTGTGGATAGATTTTATTCATGAATCATGTTTCATTGATGGGCATTTTCAATGAATTTGAAGAAATGTAATATTTCATGAATAAATTTTTTTTCTGTTTGCACCATTAATTTTAGGAACATTCAAAATAAAATCCATCAATTGTAGGTGCCATGCTTACATGCTACTTAAAGAGTGATGATATCATGTGTGTAGTAGTAGGCTTCAAGTCAAATCCTTAGTCTGCCATTCCAATTAGAAAAAGAAAAAGGTTTGGGTAATTATTGATTGTTTTGCACCTAAGAAGCCAAAATTATGATACATGATTGAACCAATAGCTTCAATAGATTTTGTATCAATAATTTTGTAATGGGTTTTTTTGCCTTTTCATGATTATTGGCAAGATTTTATGATTTGATTTAGCTTGGTATATGGATTGGCCAAATCTTCAAATGGGCAACATTTCATTACGCATCATCATCATAGATCAATCCATGGTAATAGGTTAATATGTTATATGTGGTCCATTGCATTTCGGAGTAGATTGAATAGTTCCAAACAATTCAACTTTTGAGTTTTTGTAGTTTGTGTTGCATTAGAGCTCATTCATATAATTGGGAATATTGTGTTCTTGACTCCCTTTATACATTGTGAATAATTAGTGATTAATAGAAAAATAATGCATATTTAATTATGTCATTTTTTAATCCTTCATTTCTCCTTTGGTTATGCATTAGTTAACAACATGGTGTTCATTGGGATAACAATGCAACATAAAACATTGAAAGTTAACTATTGAAAAGGTCACTAGTTTAAAATGAACATTTGGTATTAGGTGATACCTCATTGACTTGTGTTACTATATGAGGCTAAAACCCAAATTGAAAAACACAAGTTCTCCCATCCATTGCAAATGCCATAATGAATCTTAGGAGTATGGTTGAAATAACTATTCAACCAAAAACATGTCACTCTCTATATAAAGTTAGAATTTGTAATTGTTCTAACAAACAAATCTTGACAACATGGTAAAGTGGATAGCTTTTGATCCTTCTTAGAATAAATGGAAGAAAATAATCATAAAATGAACCTTATATCATGTTGAATTTAATAATTTTTTTAATATTTCAGTGATCATTATGATTATGTTATTTAATTTTATTGCAATGATGTTGGAGAATCATTCTTTAAAATGTATTTAATTGCATATTTTAAAATGTAAATGTATGCAAATTTATATGTCTTTTTTTACAACATAGGTTGAAAGTAGATGAAATATTGATTTTTAAAAAAAATCCAAGTTAAAATAAAACAAATTCACATACATGTTTTCAACTTTTGCATATTATAATTATAAAATTTGAAATAACTCATATAAAATATGTTTGAACATAATATTCTCTTGTTATTTTGAAAGATGTTTGTTTATTATTTTATTATATTAAAATGCTTCAAATTCTATATTCAATTTATCATGAATCCAATTCCCAGCCTAATGGTTTGAAAATGAGACCTTAAAAAAAATTTAATTTAGATTTCCTTGCAATTATGTTAAGAACTAAATCTTGGTGAATGCATGAATGGGTGGAGCACAAGTGCTAAATGAATAAGATAAACAAGCTACTGTCTAAACATTTAAGTTGTCAAAAAGCTTAAATTACTTGGACATAGTTTAATTACTTTTGGAGTTCATAGAAGTATTGTGGACCTTCACTTGACACACCCATTGCCATGAAGATTATTCAAAATGGACAAAAGATGAAAAAATTATGGGGTTTAAAAATAGTGTTCAATATGGCAAGGTAAGCATTTGGAGCTTAAAATCTTTGGACACAACTTGGTGTTTGTTGAGTTCAAATAGGGATTCTAAAGCTCAAGTTGGCATAACCATATCTTTTTAGATTGTTGAAAACTAATAGGAAATTTAAAAGATCTAAATGTGGGGTCTAAAAGTTTGG
>Ga0209611_10014137_pt1 | contig 10755 bp, 8 predicted proteins | sample S1TSphgellanicum_3_FD_187693 | JGI IMG/M metagenome (GOLD analysis project Ga0209611, IMG submission 187693) | Host-associated microbial communities from peat moss isolated from Minnesota, USA - S1T2_Fc - Sphagnum magellanicum MG (SPAdes) (version 2) | ecosystem: Host-associated > Plants > Peat... | reverse complement strand
AAAAAATCATTTCAAAAGGACTTTTGAAAACAAGGTCCATTTTTGACCCTTCAAAAGTTCATAACCACCATTTGGTTAACATTTCACAAAATAAGATTTCACAATTAGCTTTATTCTTTCATTCTTTGATCGAAGTTTAATCACAATAAACAATTTGGAATCAAATTCAATATGAATTCTTGAATTTTTTTAACAATCTAATGGACTTATCAATTTATTTCAAAAGTCCACCATTATAAAGAATGCATTACTTTCAAAAAATAATTATTTCAAATAATATGATTTTTTTAAAGTGGAAATGTTTTGTTAGATTTTGCATTTAACCTTCAAAATTTATCCTAATTTGAATTCCTTCCAATACATGTTAAAATCTTTGGGTTTTAGTTTTTTTTTTATCATATAAATTATAACTTTTGTTTTGTTTGTCATGTGTATTACACACCATTTGCATGTTGTAAAAGACTCTTGAACTTTTGAGATTATAAAAACATACAGTGAATTAAGAAAAACTCAAATTTCATAAATTTTAAATTATGAATGTTTTTTTAGTGTGGGTAATAGATTACTATCATGTCAATTTTTTTATCATCAAAAAATTCTTTATTAAAAAAATCCTTAGCATAATCTTTTGTAAAATGTACTACTTTTGATGTAATTGTTTTTCAAGTTCAAAAATCCTTTATTAAATTGGAACCCAAAAATAAATTAAATGTATTTTTTATTTGAATTTCTGAATATTCATATCACTCATTCATCACAACTTCCCATGATTAACATGACATTAAAGTGGCACCACACAAATATTTGTAAGAAATATGTGATTTTTTTCGGTCGTTCGATGAGCTTTTTGGCTTGTTTAATTGTGATCCCACTGAAAAACTCAAATTAATTTTATGTTTGATTACTTGCTTGATTTCTTAAGTTGTTACAATCCCATGTTGTTTTCAATAAAGGTCATAAGATATAGACCTATAGCACATGAAACAGGCTCATGAAATGAGGTGGTGGATACTAATATGTAGCAAGTGGCGAGGTCTTCTATTATGGAGAACATTTTTTAGAACAATTGTGGTGGTTGTTGTCCTTTGCATAAGAATTGTATGGTGCAAGCAAGGACATTGTGGGCTGTTAGGAGAAGGTGGCTTGATCATCTTTGATGTCAATGGAAACCCACCAAATATTGGTGGAAACCCAACTTGAATTATGGGCTACATGACCTCTTACCAATAGTCACATTAAAAGTTGTGATACGTGTGTTGGAAAGCCTTTTCAATCAAATCAACGGCGCTATCATCATGTCCAATAGATGTTGGTTCAAGAAGTAATTCTTTAAGTTTTGTTAACTTGGTGGTGGTTTAACCCTTAATGGAAACTTAAAGGATTGGATTGGCTCATGTTGCAACCAATTATGTTGGGAATTTTGTTAACGTCATGGTTGCCATCCCATTCATGGAAACTTATGAAACTGCATTGGTTCATGTTGGAACCAATTTTGGGAACTGAAGCCCACCATCCTTAAATATGTTGACCTTATTAGCATCCAAATTGATGTGATTGATAGGATGGGACAAATGCTGAAAACTTTGCATTTTAAAAACTCTCTTTTGTCGAACATATATGCCATTGTACCTACCCTTAAAAGTTGAGCTGCAAGTATTTGATGAATGATAATGTGGTGGTTTCTATTGTTGTATTTGGAAAGGGAAGTGTGCCAAAATTGCACATGTAATTGTTGTGGAAGCTTTGACTACATTAATTTGTAGTTTTGGTTTATTGTGGTTGGCAACATGCTAGCCTTGTCGAACAATTGTTGGATTCTTTGATGAACCAAAATGCCCTACACATGGCTGTATTATCAATTTCAAAGCATTTAATTGCCCTACAAACACCTATAATGATTTCGCTAGCCTATTTTTTAACATTGATGATGACACAATTGGTAACTTATTTAACAAGGGAATGAATGGGGAGTTTGCAATCTCTTTGTTCCTCATATTTTATGACAACTTATTCACTTGCATTGTTAATATATATAATAACAATGCCTTCGAGTCTGCTTCTCTTTTCAATTTCATGCGGGGCAACTTCCAGACACATCATGAGCATGGCAACGAAAATAGTATAGGGGTGGAGTTCAATGGATGACTTCAATGTTCTTTTAGGAGTGACTTCAATGTTCTTTTAGGAGTTGCCTCATTACTTAGGGGTTTCATGAAGATGATTGTTTCTCTTTGCGTTATTTTTATCGAGATAACCAGCAATTTGTCATTGCTCCCCCAAGTTAACATGCTTGTGTTGTTGGTATTAAAGATAGTTGGGGATTGGTTGAATGATGTAGTTTACCAGCTGCACGTCCAAATTAAAGAGATCCCATTCTTAGAAGAACACCCACTATGCTTTATGCAACATTTGATGCCCCTTGATGCCATTATGGGCCCTTTGGTACGGTTTTTAGGATATCGTGTGTTGGTACAATTGTGGAAGCACTTCCTTCTACAAAGCATAATGGTTTCCCTATCATAGATAATACTTTCAAGGATGGAAAAATGATCAACAACAATCGGTGTTTTGTGGCCTTGTCCTAAGATCACATCTATTGGTATTGGTGAAGAGGAAGCAAATCACAAAGAGTAAAGAACTTGGAAACATAATAATTTGCCACAAGTCCATGGATCTTTGTCATCAACAAAATTCACCAAACTGGAATTTAGGAAGGGGGTGAAAATTAATGATATTCAATTGGACATTGGTGAGGAGAAAAGGTTTTTTGGATTTGCATCTAATCACAAATACTTCACCTTATAAAGTGGTGGAAACCATGTCATTTGCCAAAGTTTACACTTTGTTTCAACAACTTGGTCTATGTCACCTCAATGTTGTGCCAAAATCTTCAAAGGTACACATATAAGTGTTGAGTATTTGGTGTTATTTTAATTTGGCATGATACTATAGGATTGTGGGTTTCAAATTAAAAATTCGTTATTTAAGTTGAATGGGTAAGTTCATTGTATGGTCAAGCCCTAGGGTTGGGGGCATTCCCAAAAAAAGGGGTCAAAGATGAAGTGGTAGCCAATTGGCCCTTCATTTGCCATTCATTTTGGGGATGTCCCCCACCATGTGGACTTTACCCATTGTAAAGCATGAAACAAATGTTATCATGAACTTAAACATAGGATGGGGAGGTTTTTACACTTACTCCTTAGGAATGGGAAGGATCTTACACCTATATGTAGGAATAATTTCCCTCCCACCTTTAAGGAATAGGTGAAACTTGATCCCTCCTTTTTTTAAGAAAAATATTCATGGATATAATATGCTTTTAAAAAAATGAACTAGGCGATTTCTTGGAGTGCTTTGCATTTTCAAAAAGCTTTTCCTTAATGTAGATTGATGTGAGACCAAAATTTTCTTATAGATTTTTGTGGTGATGAAAAATATTGGTAATAAATTGAAATGTATGCAAGATGATATAATTATTGTGTCTTGCAAGAAGCAAGCATAATGAAATGAGTCCCCTAGGAACCATTTGTCAATTATGGGAGAATATGTGTGTCAATTGCTTCTAATCATCTCTCCTTGATTTCTCTTTTTAATTTTCATTTTGGGTTGATTTTTCCAAAATAATCTAGCATCCAATGGCTTGAATATGATAATTGATTGGCATGAGTTTGGACCATTTTCCTCTTATATTTCCTCCTTCCAAGTACTTATTGCATAAAACTTTAAAGGAAAAATTCATCTGTTCATGTTTCCATGTAAGTTGGTTGGTGTATGTGTACATGAACATCATTTAAGAACAAAATACAATCATTAGACAAAACTTGTACCATTGTAAATACATAATAACATGCTAAAAAAATGATAAAAGTGTGTTAACCTCAATCAAACAACATTGTTCTGAAATCAAGTGACAATTCATCCTAGACAAAAAGTTCATTGCAAAGTTTACAAGGTCAAAAAATGGGGTAGTTTGTTTAATTTAAATGACTAATGTTCTTGCTCAAGGTTCCAAATTTTTAAAAATCCTCTTTCTCTCTATTTAGGGCTTAAACTATGAAAGATTTATTTGTGTTATATCTTTCATATCCATGTAGATGCACAAGGGAAAGTGGTTAAGTATATATTGTAGTACCTATGTCGATTGGGCAAAAATTACTTATTTTTTGAAATTGATGAAAATTTTAACAAATAAATGCATGCTAGAAACTTTGACTAAAATTGTCCAACACAATAGCTTCATTATTTAATGTAAATTTGAATCATAAATTATTATTAATTTTATTGCTAAACGTAATTAATAAAAATAATTAATTATTAGATGCCTTGCTATTGAACCAACTAAGGTATTGAGGTAGATTTAAAGGAAGCAAGTTATTAAATTATTTTTATACATAACATAGATAAGAAAAGGCATATGTGAATTTGTCTTTTCATGTATTTGGGTAGGAGAAAGGAGTGAAATAATTATTAGGTTGGGAAGAGGGAGGTACAAACCATGTTGTGCCATTCTTCTTTTTGAAGAAAAACCTCCGAGCATGGGTTTGACATCGTCAAATTTGTTTTAGATTCTCTAGGTGGGGATTGAACACAATTTTTTCAAAATTTTAAAACCTTTCCAGTCTCTTAACGAGTCACTACTGACACTTGAAACCATTGCAACATCCAATATCTCAACCGAACACGTTCCTAGTAAAAACCATATAAGAAGATTTTGGAGTGCAATATAGTCCTTTTACTCTATTTCTTTTTCCATATGGGTAAATGAGAATTGTTGACTAATCCCATCCAATTATCCATGTTATTGTAATAGTTTCCAGTTCAAACTAATTGGTAGTATGGATCTCATTTTCAGCATGCAACATCAAGTAGAAAATTGATTTTGATAAGAAGTTTATGGACCAAATAAATGCTTCTTGAGCCATCACACCATACAAAAAAAAATAGGGTGAATAAAAGGAAATGAATCAATCAAATGATCAATCAACTAATACATGAAGGGTTGTTTTGCGTTCATAATAACTAAATTGTCCTAAAAAATACTCTTAGAATTGGTTCAAAAAGTGTTTCATTTTTATTTCATTCAATTCAAATAACATCATAAAAGATAATATTTATGATATTATCATTCAAAGCAAGTGTTAGTAGGAGTTGCATTGCACTTGGCAAGTAAAAACTATAAATTAAAATATTGTTTCCTCTCACAACTTAACATTTTGAGGGGTAAATGAACTCCATGAATTTGATAATACTAGTTTGAGTTCATATTTCATACCTAAATTTCAAGCAAGGGAAGTCTTGAGGTTCCAAGTTCCAACAATGGACACAATACATGGTCATTTCTTAACACAACATTAAGTCACTTCATCATAAGCAATAGTAATTAATTCAAGGATTCAAATCCTTCTCATTTTGGCATATTCTATAATTCTACTCACCTTCCAAAAAAATCTCCAACATAATTTTTTTCTTTTAGTAGATTTTCATATTTGTGCATCCAAAAAACAATTTCACCCATGTAAAGGATTGTTATGAAAAAAATGGCCCAAATTCACTAGATTTTGATTTTTTTTAAAAACCACTAGATTTTTACAATAGGTTTTAATATTAAATATCAATTGAATATTTGGTCTATAACCAAAGTTGCTTAAATCTTCTTGAGGGTGATTGTTAATTTGGCTACATCACAAAATGGTCATAATGATTGAAAAACTTTCAAATTGATATGGGATTCACAACATATATAGCACTAAAGATGGCATGCACATAGCCATTACAAAACCATGTGGACCCTCTACAGAGGATTATTTGTTCTTCAAATGGGTGATTCTTTCATGGTTGTTCAAGCAATCATGGACCATCAAAAGAAATTCACAAACTTATATACTATATATTATTAATATGTCAAAAATTGTTAATGACTCTTGAGTTTTGTATCTTTCAATATTATAAAAATTAACAATGTATCACATGTCATTCTTCTTGTAGTAATATAGGATGTCAAAAAAATATTCACTCATACATTTTCAATGTCAACATATGTTATAGGTGCATATTGTGGATTAAAAAACTTGACATAGTGTTAAAAAGCTTTCTATAATATAAACCATAAGTGTGGTAGGTCAAATGTAAAAAAACAATTAACATTATAAAAAAACATTTCATGAGATATTCCATAAGACCAAATATTTGAAGTTTTACTACTGAAGTATTACTGAAGTCAGGACCGTTACCAACTTAATGTCACCATGTCTTTGGGCCCTAGTTTGACCCTTTAATCCCTATTTCATTCCCAATTTGTGTCTAACTATGAACTAAGGGGAGTTGGGTACCATTTTGTGAAAGTGGGTATTAGCTTAAAAGATTTGAAAGATCCTATTTTCAAGGCTTGATTTATGATGAATATGAACAACAGTGAAATAAGAACCAATTAAGGTGAAAAAACTAGTTTGATCATTTTTTTTTTCATATTTTAATGTTTTCATCTTGACTTTGGACATTCGTCCCTAGTTTTGGCTACTTTGGGAATAGTTCTATTAATATGTGTAGAAGTTTTGCTTATTTGTGCCATCACTCTTTCCAATTAATTTGCCAACAATTTTGAAACCTACTTTTGAGAAAAAAACTGTGTTATTGATTTATATATTTCCATCAAAAAAAGATTTTTTCTTGAAGACCAAAGGTGTCCATTCTTTAACCTTAAATGATGTAAATGGATGTAATATTTTCAAACTATAATTTGGCAAATTGTAGTTTAAAGTAATGTTAGACATGGATTTTTTTAATTAGCAACATGAACACATTTTATTTACACAAACAAGTGATTATACACAAATATGTAACCACCAATGGATGAAACCATTATTTGTCAACAAAGATGAATTCAAACTAGCACTTCAAGATTGAAAGATGGCCATACCTTGTGGCAATTGTGTTCAACCCAATATTTTTTCTTCAATTTTTATATTTTAGAAAAAGTGGCAAGCTTTCATTGAAAAACCATAATCTTGCAATTTTTTTCTCAAAACAAAACTTGCAAAATAGCAAAAATGCACTAACCAAAAAATCCTTGGTTCAACCGTTATGTCATGTTAACCTGATAAGTTTTATTAGTTGCCTTATTCTTAATGATCAACCACTTGTTATCAATTTGTTACATTCATATTGTAAACATTATTGTGTGGAATCATACTTTCCGATTTTAATTATAGTTGGGGTTAGTCCCACATGTGAACCTTGCTATGAGTATTAGTTACACATGGACATGATCTTTAAAATAAAATTTGGCTTTGGTTTGGCATAAGTTTGATCAAGTTATTGTAAAATTAGATTATATTGGTAAAATTCCCAAAGGGAAAATTAGGAACCTAATGAGCTCAAAATTGGTTATTTACCAATGTCTTTTGGTATTGCAAATATCAATGATATATTTCACAATTTGTAATCAAGCTTCTATGCTTAAATATTAATTCTTCCTTTAAATTTTATTTGTCCAAACTTATCGTGCCAAGTGTGGTTTTGGTTTCGCATGCACTTAGCTTTTATTTAGGTTGATGATAAGGTGGATGATAATTCATGGTATGTGTATTGATATGCTAATTACTCATTTTAAATCTATTCCTTCGATCACATGGGATCAAAAGTTGAAAATCAACATGTTGATTGCAAAGATTTTATTTTGTGACGAATGTTTTCCATTTTGCAAAAAATAAAATGGAAAAGGAATATTTTGTCTCAAATTCAATTTTTCAAAAAGATTAGCCAAATTTTTTTTTTTATTAAAAACAATTCTTTTAATATTTTGAAAGGGTGATCATTTTTCTATTTTTAAAACTTCAAATATTGCCAAGTTTGGCTAAATCTTCTTATGGATGATGGCTGATTGAGTAAGATCACAAAATTGGAAAATTTTAAAATTTTAAAATCACTATCTTATTGTGATTTGGATTTATATTTCAGTATGCACTATCATTATTGTCATCTATTCATGCGAAGCCGCAACAATTTTGTTCATTGTCAATGGCAAAAGATTTTGGAACGGGACAATTGAATGCATTCTCCACTTTCCAGTAGTTTTAAAAAACTATTTGAACATGGGTATGGGTCTTTAGTCTTTACTTCGGACTAGTTGCAACTTTTTGCACAAAGCTACTTGGAGCCCAAGGGATGTCGTAAAGATGGTGGGCATGGTAGCACCAATTGCCTTGCCTTTTATTACTATATAATAACTAATGAATAGTTTAAGGTTTAAGGTTCCTGAGGTGAGCCAGCTTTGAAAAGGGAGATGATGCAACATGAACATGGTCACCACTTGCAACAATTTTGTTCATGTTTAACTTAACAACAAAGAAAAACTTGATCACCAACATGTTTTTTGGGACAAATTTTGTCATTTTTGACCCAAATTTTGGAACTTTTTGGTGTAAATTGACTTAATTTGCTAGTTTTTGAATTATTTATATATAAAAAATTATAATTAAAATCCCTGCTTGATAGGCATTTGAGCCTTATTGATAGGTATGTGCAATGCAATGAAAACATCCATTTGAAATTTCTAGTCATGTTCAATTTAACATCAACACAACAGATACATAAATGCATTTGAGCCAATTGCATGCACTACAACCCAAATATATATAATAATAAATTAGAATGTCTTTTTGTTTAAAAACATTTTCAACATGCAACATTAAATAAACCTTTACATTAAATTAATTTAGTTTCACCCTTCTTGAACCATTAAAAAGTCCAAATAAAATTTGAGAAACTACTTAAATGTCTCCATTTGGGCCAATCATAATCATTAATCAATCCATATTAATGAATTCACTTTCAATTTGAAAGTGTGCCTTTTGGTCACAATATCCTTATGATATCTACTGCATGGCATATGTTATGCTGCTATTATATATTTTGTCCAAATTTTAGTATAAAAAATAATTTCATGTTGTGTGGTGGAGATGCAGTAAGTCCTTTTTATTTATAAATTAATATAGGTAAACATATCAGTGACTAAACACTTAGTGTATCAATCACCTCCCTTTCATTTAATCCACCTCATTTATTTATGAGGTCTAAAAATAAAGTGTAAAGGGCTAGAAGATGCACCCACGACGTTTTAAATAATTCAAAATGGGTGAAAAATGAAAAAAATATGCCCCTCTAAAGTTTTGGGTGATCAAAAAGGAGAAATAAAAAAACCCATTAATACAGATGGCAACCCATGAGAATTTACTTTGCCACCTCAAACCAAACAATCATATGCAAAGTAATGGACTTTGCCTACTCTCATCAATGGGATGGATGAAGAAAACAATGACTAATGTTCTTAAAATTTATCATACATTTAAAACCATATGACTAAAATATGGTCTAGTTTAGGCTTACAAATCAAAGGTAATGGGTGTGAGATTATGCCCTTCATCAAACACTTGTGCAAGTTTATCAAAGTCTATGGGTGCGAGGTGCTCTATTCTTCTCAATAGTTGTATTGATGGTTTCAAGTTATGTGCGTTCCCAAGCTTACAACACTTTAGTTGTTACACCTCCTACTTGTAAGCTCTTGTCCTCTTGATCCTTGTGCTCTTGTGTTCCTCCTAATTGTCGTGGTCTTGTGTTTATGCCAATTGCCATGGTCTTGGTGTTCTTCCTAAACATCGTGGTCTTATGCAACTCTCCTAGTTACATTCGTCTTTTATTGTATTTGTTCTCGAAGAATTTTATTCAATAAAAGGCATCAACTTTGTTATTTGGCACCCTTATGTCTATTGTTTAACCCATGTTTGTTATTTAGCCTATTGTTGAGGTCATGTTGTGCAATATTCAAAATTCATGACCCTATACTTGTTCGAATCGATTTACAAGTCTACTTGAAAGTTTTGGTGAAATTTATCACCCGCCTCCCTTACATTTGCTAGAGTCCAAGTTGTAGCAAAATTGTGTTTTCAGGCATTTCTCAACAACTTTTTGAGCTATTCAATTTGTTGTAATCTTTAAATTTATTACTTTTATGAATTTTTGGTGCTCCTTTTCCTTTCACCTTCCTTCTCTAATTTTCGTTACAATTGTTTTGTCCATAGCTTTTTTCCTTAGGCTATCTAGGCATTTAATAGATGTCACAATATCTGACTAGGAATAATCAACTAATGGTTATTTCCTTTTGTTTATTTTGGAGGTACACAAATCAGTGAGCAAGTTGTGCAAACACATGGATTCTTAAGCTAGATTTGGCGAAGGTTGATTTTTTTATAATATCTCAAGATTCTCTTCATTTTAAATTTGCAACATTGATTTTTTCAGATATTCTTCAATCATTTTAGGGTTTGAAGCATATTTACACAATAAAGCCACTCATTTTTCAAAATGTTTTAAAGCATATTTTCAATGGTTATTTGTTGAATTGTTTCAACTATATGTAAAAGTTTTGCAATAAATATTCATGCCTCCAATCTTGATTATGATCAACTTATTCATCTATTATGTAATTATCTTCATTTCCTTGATCGTTGATGTTTGCTACCTGCATATTTTTGAAGGTGGGATCTTACATTACCATTGGAGGAAACAAAAGACTTCAGAAGGACATTTAAATGTTTAAGCCCTACTACTGTTGGATTATACAGCGAACTCCAATCAATGAGCCATCCATTTGAAACCCATTTTGACTCAGCTGTGGATGAACCCCAACTAAGTAACTTATCATGTATGAGACTTCCACCTTAGCCTACCTAGGCAACTAACCTATGTACATGGGTAAGT
>Ga0209611_10014136_pt1 | contig 10755 bp, 9 predicted proteins | sample S1TSphgellanicum_3_FD_187693 | JGI IMG/M metagenome (GOLD analysis project Ga0209611, IMG submission 187693) | Host-associated microbial communities from peat moss isolated from Minnesota, USA - S1T2_Fc - Sphagnum magellanicum MG (SPAdes) (version 2) | ecosystem: Host-associated > Plants > Peat... | reverse complement strand
ACATGTATTTTCATGGATTTTTTGTATTGAACTCATCCAAATTGGTCCAAACTAAAATTCAACAAATTTCCTATTCTAAATATTTGATGAAATATTCAATTTTCATAAATAATTATCAAAAAAAAAAGAATTGTATAACAAATTGGAACATTTCATATCAATACGATTTTTTTTTCACACATGCCCAAAAAATGTGAAAAAACTACACCATTTCCTTGTGATTATGGTGTATGCAATTGTTTTTATTTTCTGAGAAATTATGATTTTTGAAGGCTAATAATAATTTTGATATTTTGTCAAATTTAATATTAACCAAATACCATGTAAAAATAGTAATATTAAACATATATATATGTATATATACTATGTCATGTTTTCATATAAATTCATCATAAACCCCATATATCCAATTTGTTAGAATTCAAGTAATTAAAATATTAAATGTATCTAGAAGTTTGACACGAGGCACTAAGGACACTATTTTATGGTAACCGCAAAAGAACTAGTTACACCCTTTGCAATGAATTTCCAGGAAGACCTTTCATGGGGTTTTTCCTTACCCTAGAGATAGATACCCTTTTCACATCTGGCGGGTCTGTGGCTCTCTCTCTCTCTCTCTCTTTTGTTTCTTCGGTTTGTTGTTGTGTTTTCTTATGAGAAGTGGGTGCACAATTATCGTTGTTGTTGTTGATCAACTAAGGTGTTCTTTTTTTTTTTGTCTTTTGAGGGTCTCAAAAGCTTTCTTCTTCTTTTTCTCTCTCTCATATTAACTTCTTCTTCTTCTTCTGATGACGACTTCTTGATTGATTGTTTTTTTTGTTGTTGTTGTTGCTGCTGCTGCTGCTGGTAGAAATGGTGGATTATTATATTCTGGACCAAGAATTGATAATAGAGTATAGATTTCACTCTAAGCAATGAAAGTGAAAGGGAAAAAGAGAAAGAGAAAGGAAGAAGAAGAAGGTTCAACTTGCTTGTCGGTTTCTTGTTCGTTTCCAGTTGGATTCTTATTCTATTCTTTCCTTGCTTGCTGATGATCATCGCGATTCTGTTGCAAGCTTTTTAGCAAAAAAAAATAATTTAGACAAAACAAAACAAAACAAAACAACCGTAATCATCTTCATAATAATGGATTGCCGATGATTGCTGTTCGTGCGGTTGAACTCGATTTTTGAGACCAGATAGTTTGTTTTGTCTTGTATGGGAAGAAGTTTAGTAAACTGAAGACTATTTTTGTTTTGGTTTTTGTTGGTCTTTTGGTTTCTTGGTGGTAATATGAGAATTTTAGTTGTTGTATGAGTTTTGTTGATTTGGAGCTCTGACAAGGGGCCGACCGGGGGTTAGCGATGGATTCTCCGATGAGAAAGAGTAATAGAACGGAAGAAGATTGTTCAGATTTTTCAAGAGGGAATAAAATTCAATGATGTACACGTATGGAATCGATTGCTTCAATCTCTGCAAGTGCTGATCTGTTGAGAGAATTGTCTATTGAACATCGCGGAGATGTTTGCTGAATTGAATGATATAGATCTCTGATCTTGCAAGCTTGAATCAGTCTTTGTTGTCGTCTTTCGGCGGTGACCAGTGCAGTGATTCAGACACTGTCGCGGAGTCTGATGAGATCAATGGCCTGCTGCTGCTGTCGTTGCTACTGTGCTGCCACAGTGCCTAAGTCGTCATTGTTGCTTCCTTCCAAGAAGAAATCCTTTGGAGAATTTACACGATCTGACGAGCTGCAACTTCTCCCTGCTGGACACCAGGCGCGAGAATTCCGGCATCTTCACGTCGCAAACATCTGACATTGATCTTCTTTCACAGCTCTGATCTTCTCTTCTTCTGTCGCAATTGCTGTCTATGCCTTCCTAACAAAAGGATTGTGTTGCACAACAAGTCCGTCATCGGAGGGAGAGGAAATACTACTACGTCTGAGATCCTATTGTCAATTCCGCCATCAGTTCTTCCTTGAGAGGAGAAAATAGTACTACAGTGCTGCAAGCAAGCTCAAGCTCAGCATGCAACGGCATGCTCAAAGCCGAAGGGTGAAGGCTCGACGGCATGAGATTCTGGCACGCCTTCTATGGCTTACTGGATACATTTGCGTCACCGTGGGAGTGCTCATGTCCACGCACACATTGTTTCCGGACTTGCTATCAATACTGCGTTCTTCCGGACACAAACCTGAAGTTCTTCCCTTGAGAATCTCCGAGGTAAGTACTACATTCTTTGCTCAGTTGAAAGCAGACGACAGATAGACTGTTGTCATGTGAGATCGATCTGTTGCAGTCCGACCTCCAAAACAAAAAAGTTTGCTGCTCTCAGTGCCTGAAGCAGAAGACTCTCAAATCCGAGTAGACATGAAGAATAGCCCCTGAACAGAAATATCTGTCTCTAGGCGCAACTCAGAAGACGAGGAGTCCTAGAGAGAAATTATGCTAGGATTGATGCTTGTTTATGTCTTGGCTTGTTTCTCTCTCTGAAGTAGCTCATCTTTACCACCATGAATTTAGGACCTGTCAAGCTGTTGCTGCTACAAGTTTGCAGCTTTCATTATGCAGAACAAATCCAGGAATATTATTGTGAGACTCCTCTTACAGACTAACAATGCATGTAATCACTATGTGACTCAATTGTTTGTGCCTGAGTTTCCAGATGGGAATAGGGAGCAGGATTTCTCTATTAAGCTGGGAGCAAAACTTTGAACCTCCTCATTTGTCTCGAACAACAAAGTTGGATGTCACAAATAGTGTTTGGAATTTACTTGCCGAGAAGGTGATGATCTCTAGACTGACAGACTTCTCATGCACATTCTTAATTTTGATCAAGATCCACTTCTAGACTGTTCCTGTTTGCTTTCCAGAAACTGTGGACTCTGATGGTTTGCTAGTCTTAGGTCATCAATTGAAAAGGAGGAGAATTTAGTTCAATGATGTTGCACATCCTACTGCATCAGAGCATCTTCCTACTGCATCTTCTATTTCACCCACAAGTTTGTGGATCCATGCTTGTTTGTTGGGCTTCAAGCAGCTCTGGAAACCTCCATCAGATCAAGGTTTTGTACCTTGTGTCGACCCAAGCCCCTCATACACCGGTGAGCACCGAGCAAATCTGTTCCTCGTGTAGACTCAGGCAGCAATCAGGCTATGAAATTGCTTCCTCAGAGTTACACTGTATTTTAAGTGGCATATATATTCTAGCTACACAACAATATTACCATTCAATTCCTTTGTGTTTTTCAAGTGCTTTTCATATTGATGAACATAGGGATCTCAATTTTCAAAGGCAAATTTTCTTGAGCTCTGTGAGATATTTATCTGAGCTGTTGCTCATTTGCAATCTTAAGCAGGTCCTGGCAAATCTAGAGGTTACCTCATGGTGGCAACTAATGGGGGACTCAACCAAATGAGAGCAGGGGTTGGGCTAATTCTCTGACCTCTAGAATTTTGCTGCAATTTGTTTTTTTTAACTCATAGTTGAAGTTTCTTCAACTTCGTGGAGGAATGTTTAAAGCCACAAGTAAACTCTCTGGTTTTCCCTAATTGGGCAGTTGTTACATAAGCTTGGAATCAGTTTGGCAGATCAGGGTTTCTCCTCTCAAATCTTGATCAAATTTGCAGATCTGTGATATGGTGGCAGTGGCTCGCATATTGAATGCTACTCTTGTCGTTCCAGAGTTGGACAAGAGATCTTTCTGGCAAGATTCTAGGTGAGATTTGCCCCATGTGGTTGCCTTACACGCATTTTGATACCATCACTTCATTACCTATGCACTAGCTCTGCTGTAGGCAAACATCTAGAAAAGTAGGGTTTTAGGGTTTAGGATTTAGGTGAACCCTAAACCCTAAACTGTAAACTGTTGTTTAAAGAGTCACTCTATCACAAAGCCTCCTGAGGATCTGTACTGCCTACTGGTTAAGAGCTACAGGTGCATCAATGTGTCTCTAACAGCCACATGTATCCCTTCGCAGCAACTTTTCAGACGTATTTGATGTCAATCACTTCATAGAGTCATTACGAGGAGATGTGCCTATCATCAAGATGCTTCCTGAAGCCCTCCATTATGAACCCAAAATTGTGAAGGAGTTCCAAAGCTGGTCCAATGTGAAGTACTATGAGGAGGACATTGCCAGTCTCTGGAGAAAATACAAGGTCTGTCATGCACATCTGTCTTTGGTCACTAGTCTGTGCTTATGTTTTTTCAAATAGCTCATAACTTCATCCATTTGTCTTGTTTACTGAAATGCCCCAGTAATTCTCAGAATTGCTCCATGTTTTAGGCAAGGTGAACACAGCTATGGTCCTTCTATGGTTGAGCAGAGACTATTACTGCTCCTGATTGACTTCTATTCTCTGTGATTCAAATGAGTCATGAGAGTGGAAATTGAGGAAGACGTGGTGCCAGATAGTTTGATCTTTTTGTTTGGATGTTGTTTGAACTCCTCTAGATCCTCGATCATAGTCTTTGAATCAGCAATTGCAAGTGCCAAATAGTGGTCCAATAAGCTTGAAGTATTTTGATACAAGTATCTTGTGAGGTTGTCACTCATGAAAGGTTGTAGCCTCAATCTCTGGTACCACACCCAGCATCCAACCCTATAATAGGCCCTGTTCTAATTTCTCTAGTGCCATAAGAGACAAAAGTCCATCAACCTCCTGTACTCTTAGGCTTCGGTATTCACACTTGCCCCTAGTAGTTTTGAGCAATCATAATTACTTGAATCCTGTGCATTCCTAGTAGTCATGCTTAAGATGGTGTGACTGGCTATGTGGTGCAGATCATTAAGGCTGCAAAGTCAGATTCACGCCTTGCAAACAACAACTTGCCACCAGACATCCAGAAATTACGTTGCCGAGTTCACTATGAGGCACTTCGATTTGCACCTCATATTGAAGCTTTTGGAAAGGTACCCAATATTCTGCTTAAGCTTAATGTAATCAGTATCTCCAGAACCTAAGTTTCTGCTTAAACTTCATGGAATCAGTGCCAGCAGGTATGGATTTCTCTGGAGGTCATATATGTATAGATATATTTAGAGAGGAGGCTTGGAGAAACTTACAAGATAAGGATTCTTAATTTTGTGAGCAGAAGCTGGTGGAAAGAATGAGATCAAATGGACCATTTATTGCAGTGCACCTAAGGTATGAGAAGGATATGCTTGCCTTCAGTGGTTGCACATATGGCCTCAATAAAACTGAAGCTCTTGAGCTTACAACTATGAGGTACTTAACATTTTCCTTACTATGGATTTGCTGTGTAGTGTCCATGATTGCTCTCTGTTTTTATTGTGGGTGTGCCCCTTCTGCAAGTTGTGTTCATGCTCCCTAGTCTAGGGATTGCTGACTTGGTTTCTGTGTTTTCAGACAGGATACACCTCATTGGAAGATCAAGAGGATAAATGCTGCTAATCAAAGATCACAGGGATTTTGTCCCCTCACTCCAACAGAGGTTGGAATATTCTTGAAGGCTCTTGGTTATCCTGAAAGCACTCGCATCTATGTTGCAGCTGGAGAAATTTATGGTGGCCAAGAGCGAATGGCTGGGTTTTTCTCTCGCTTCCCAAACATAATGAAGAAGGTGAAGTCAATATACACCACAATTACAAGTCTCTTCACAAGTAGATGAGGAACAATCCTCAAGACATCTGTTACTTCAACTTACAGCACCTGACATGCCATTGAGCTTATGGTTTTTTGAACTTTGAATTGACAACTTGAGGAATAACCTTTGACCTGATGTTGGTTTATGGAGGCACTGGTAAATTTTATCTTACAGGATGTTCATTCTTGAGCTCTTGTACATGATGCTCCTGATCAAGCTTTTTAATGAATCTAACATCACATGAAGTTTCTCACAGGAAACAATTGCATCTACAGAGGAGCTTGCACCATTTGTGCAGCATGATTCTCAAATGGCAGCCCTTGACTACATTGTGTCAGTGGAAAGCGATGTGTTTGTGCCATCTTTCTCAGGAAACATGGCACGTGCTGTGGAGGGTCATCGTAGGTTCTTAGGACACCGCAAGACCATCAATCCAGATAGGTATGGAGGAGCTTTTGACCTCTCCTGTAAATTAAGCAAAGGAAATTTGATATCCAGCTCATGAAAATCCTCTACATATTACCAGGAACAAAGTGGTTAGACAAACCTGATTTGGGTATGGTACTTTTGAGTGTTTGCTAAGGCTCTACCAACTGTCAGCAACCATATTTAGTAAATGCTGAGCTCAATCAGGATGGATAAGGATATTTGTAGTCACAGTCACACCAACCAGCAGTCTAGCTTTTCTGCATGTGGGGCTAAATTTGATGGGAATGACCAGCTAATTGAGCGTGTGCAGTGATAAATTGAGTGAGCTTGCAGTCAACTCACCATTGCTTGAGGTTGTATTGGTTGCAGGAAATCACTTGTAGCCCTTTTTGACAAGCTAAATGTAGGAGAGCTCGAAGAAGGCCCAGAGCTCAGGGAGCTGGTAACACAGATGCATAAAAACCGGTAAGCCAGTCTCATCATATGTAGCAACTCATTGACTTCAACATTGCTAAGAAGCATGGATATGTTATCAAGCATGCACTTAAAGTTCAATTTATTCTATTCTGCAAGTTAGTGACAAAAGGAAACTTGCAGGACACAAGCCTTGCCTCATTGAATGCTTTCATGGCATCATCATCACTGTAACTGTTGATCAAGTTCAGAGGATGGAGAGGTGCATGTTACTTTAAAATCATTGTGGAAAAAAGCATGAAACTTCTTCCAACTTTGTTCTTCCACAAACACCAAACTGCCAGTAATAATATCAGAATCATAATACTAGTCTCAGGCAACAAAATTATGTTTCAATGCAAATATATTTGTATGCAACACTAGTCCATTATGTTTTTGGCATGCAGACTGACTTCGTGAGTTTGTGATGTGCAGACAAGGTGCCCCAAGGAAAAGACATGGGCCCATCAAAGGGACCAAAGGCCGAGAACGGCTGCGCACCGAAGAGTCATTTTATACAAATCCCAGCCCTGAGTGCCTGTGCATGAAGCCAGGCAACCACAATGTGGACTCAATGTCCATTGCCACCATTGAGGATGACACTGTAGAAAATAATGTACACAACTGGGAGTCTCACTTGAGTAGTGACGACCACCCTGAGTGAAGGTTGTGGTGGGGGGGCAGAGCTCTCAGCATACACAAAAATAACAAGTAACCATGTCTAGTAATTGAGAAAATAGAAACCAAATACATCCCAACAACCTCTGCAGAAACGAGACAAATTGCAGCCTACACCATCCAGGGATCATCATCAAGAGACACCAGATTGAAATGTGTCTTCAAGATGATTTCACTAACATCCATTGAGGAAAAGCCATAGTCAACATGTACAGAATGTGGAGTGTCTCTCTCACCTATTGAATGCCATACTTTCTGCAATAAACGGTTAATTTGATTGTAGGCTATCATTATCATCCACAACTTTGCTTCATTCTCTCTCGATTGCAACTGCTGGAACACTTTCAGTTGACAGTCTCTAAACTTCACTGTGCTTGCATTTGTTGTCTCCTCATAGAGGTCATGGAAACATGTGGTGTAACAAGGAGCTTTGGAAGACGGATGAAGAACATAGAAGAGAAGACAATGACTGGTAAGCTCTTCTATCTGCCCCCTCTATCCCTTTTGTCCCAAGTCCCCTAAATCAATCTGCAACTCCAAATGTGGCTTTCTTTGATTTGCCTTCTTTCTCTTCATTCCTCCTAAAGTTTGCAGGATTGCAGCAGATGTTTAGGGTTTAGGGTTTGCTTCATGAGCATCTGCCCTGGTCTCTGTCCTAGCATAATCTTCAACTTTCAACCAGTGTTACCAAAAACAGAGAATGATGTTTTTTTTTAAATGGTAAAAATACGAAAAAATACGTCGTTTTTTAAGGCAGAGCAGAAATATGTCATGGTGTACGGTATAAAAAATATTTTTATGTCGTAAATTTTTTTAAATACAAGATCTCAAACTGAGGTCATTGAATCTTGCTCTACTTTTATTCATCTTCATCTATACATTCTATAATTTTTACCTTATATTCTGGATCGAAAAGCTTTTCTCTCAAACGTAAACTACTAAATACAAATACTAAATTTGCAGCTCTTTCAGAAGTCAACCTATTACGTTTTGTGCTATGTATAAACTCAAATGTGCTCCAATTTCTTTCGCAGGCCAATGCTACAGTCACTTGACTTAGAACTTTAATTGCAAGGCTTTGTAATTGTGGAGTTTCAGATCCATAAGAGCTCCACCAGGTATGTGCAGGCATTTTCCTTGGCCACTGAAATGTTGCATGGTCTGCAAAAAAGACCCTCCATATTTCTGTAATGAGCAAATTGTTTCTCAATGTTTGCTTGATCTCATACATTTGGAAAAAACTTGTCATGGATTTTTCAAAAACCCATCATGATTTCTTTATCTTTTTCCTCCCCTTTCCTTCGCCATTCTAGGTCCAAAACAATTCCTGCACAATGCATTGAACTATGCATAAAATACCGTTGATCATTTATTATAGTAACAAGTTCTTTATTCTTTTCTGATGTTAATCCATCCATTTCATTGATTTTTTCCATTATTTGATCATAATGTTCATAGAATTTTCCAGTTGTTGGTTTCCCAAAATCAACAAGCCTCATGAGATTGAAGATTTGGTTTTAAAGTTAACAATTTCCAAAATTGATTGCTCAGAAATGCACATTCAACATCCTTTTTTTCATTTGAACACATCGAATTTTTCCATTCTGAATTCACAATCGTTTGATGAATTGGCCTTTTGACTTTTTGCAACCTTTCCAACATGATAAAAATTTGTTCCAAATCTAGTATTTCCCAATCTTAACAATTCCACGTTGTTTACCTTACTTGAAAATTCTCTAAACAATGCCTAGCTTTTATGATGATTTGTTATAAATTTTATATTAGTTATGGCCTCATTTACAATTTTATGAACCCAATCATTTTTCCAATATCCTCCAAAACAAGATCAATGCCATGGGCTATGTAGCCATTGCAAGTAATATGAGGATATTTATCCTCTATGATCCATCCAACACTTTTGCATACTTCTACATTATTAGTCACCACCTCTACCACATTTTTCACTTCCCATTTTTTCAATCTCTTCATAAATTGTGTCAGCAATATAAGTTGCCACTTTTGTCTTGCCAATTGAATCAACTGCTTGCGAAAAATAATCCCCTTTTGGACAAACATGTAAAATGTTTAGTATTGGTTTGTTGTCAACACTAGTCCAACCATCACATGTTATGGTACATCCAATTTCTTTCCAACTTTCCTTCACAATATCCAAAATCTTTGATCAAGTCATTTTTCACTTCTTTCAACAATGTTGTTCTCAACTTTTCATAACTTGGAGGTAAATACCTAGGACCATAATGTCCAACATCAAATATCATTTGTTTGAAATGATTTGATTCAATGACATTAAAAGGAATCCCACATCCAATAAAAAAATTAGTAATTATTTTATCCATTTCTTCACGTTTTTTAATAGTGTCTACAATTTGGGTTGTGTTAAATCAGTGACTTCACTTGTAAATGTTTCCATTTCTCTTTTGCCCAATTCTTTTTGCTTCGAAGCTTTTGCAACCTACCCTTTCAATGGTTGCAAGGTCTCTTGCAAAATTACCAAACACAATTCTATGTTATTTGAAGTGCCCAAAAAATATTTTTTAATTCTTGTGATTGATGTTGCTTTAAATTCTTTTACACAAAACTTACATCCCAGTTTGCAAGAACTCCCATGTTTTGTAAGTGGAGTTACACATTCAACAAATGTCCATTCTAGTGCTTTAGAAGGAGGCCATGGAATAGTTTTTTTTTAGAAATAGAAGAACAATTGTTGGGAGTAGAAGAAGAATTATTGAAAGACATTTTTACCAAACAACTTACAATAGAATTTTATGCAGGAAAATTAGGCATGTTGAGAGTTGTTGTAAAAAATTGTAATTATAGCATGAAGCACAGAAGAAGTGGAGGCCCGAGGCACACCACATAGCAGTGGTGTGGAAACGCATTGGTAGCTACACAATAGAAGTGTGGAGGCACATTCACAACAGAAGCGTAAAGGGCCCAAGCATGCCATACAACAAACGCACTGAAAGGTGCAATTGTAAATGTAGTTGAATTTGAACAATGTAAAATCTAAGTTATGAAAATAATAGAAACATCACTAAGCCTAAATCCCACAGGCTACCCATTATTTTGAAAATTATGTATAGTATCAAAGCAAGTTGGCTATTAAAACAAAGTTCAAAAAGAAAACAATCAACAAAAAAAAACAATATGTAATTTCCATTTTTAGTGAAAAGAAAGAGATTTTCGTCTTTATGTTAAAAAAACCAAAAACAAAAAGGGAGAAAAACGAGATGAACAATAAGACTGTGAAAGAAAATAACAAGTAAAAATGAAAGTTATATAAAATGAAAAAACGAAAATAGAAAACACAACAAGAGAAAGTGCACAAAAAAAAACTTTTAGTTTGATGGTCAACTATCTTTTTGCTCTAACCGCCAATAATTGACTATCTTCTTCCTCTAGTCGCATGACTATCTTCTTGCTCCAACTAGCTATCATGCACAATCAACTATCTTTTCATTCTAGTGATAGGTCCTTTTATAATTCCTTATTTTTTTAGCTACAATCACAAGTTCCTCTTTGAGAATATGTGGAAAATGAAATCAAGCAATTGAAGCTTTGTTTTCTTGTCGCAAAAGGAA
>Ga0209611_10014135_pt1 | contig 10756 bp, 7 predicted proteins | sample S1TSphgellanicum_3_FD_187693 | JGI IMG/M metagenome (GOLD analysis project Ga0209611, IMG submission 187693) | Host-associated microbial communities from peat moss isolated from Minnesota, USA - S1T2_Fc - Sphagnum magellanicum MG (SPAdes) (version 2) | ecosystem: Host-associated > Plants > Peat... | reverse complement strand
TTTTTTTTTCTTTTTTTTTTTTTCTTTGGACCCTTCTTACTTTCAAACTTCATAACTTTCTTTAATTTTTATTTATTTTAATCGATTTAAATTGTTATAAGAGCACCAATTGAAGTTTTACAAATCATCTTTGAATTTTAAAACAACATACAAGCAATTTTTTGGGTGTTCGAGAATTAGCTTTGTGGTGTTCAATGGTCCCTCTTTACTTTGGGGGCCATAACTTTCTCATTTTTAATCCATTTTTAATGATTGTTACTATGTCAGATGCGCCAAGAGGAGGGGTTCAAGTTTTGTTTGGACACTAGAAACAATAGAGGCCTCCCCTTAGATCCAACTTGCCCCAAGTGCTTAAGTGTTTGGTCACCAGCTGATTTACCCTAGCTTAAAACATGTATTTTTGTCGAGACCACTTTGTAGTTGGTAGCATGATCACTAAATACGCCCTTGAGTTATAAAGGTGCATTCACACTTGGTGTTGAAGACTCTGGTGTTCAGTCCCCTAACACCATGTTAGTCATTTAAGACTTACACCTACATACATGAACATTTTATGTTAAGCTACCATTCATTTAACATCAAACTATCATCCATTTAACATTGGGTGCCATCTAGGATGCTACTTAGATTTTCATTTAATAATGCCTCAACATCAAGTGTGAATGCACCATTATAATCAAAAGTAATTCATCTTCAAAAATTAAATGTAAGCAATCATTCCATGGGTAGTTCAGACTAATGTGCATTGGAATAAATTAAATTTCATTTCTTAATATGGCACTCACAAAGGAAAAAAATCTAAGTACTTAAATACCCTCTTGGTTCTTACATAAGTAACCTTAATTGGAATGGGAAATAACTTCTCAACCTATGCGTGCCTGCCTAATTTGTACCCCAATGGGGTAGGTTTAAAATATGGACTAGCCTTCATAGACAAAGTCTATGTCATTTGTTTGTGTGACACAATTTTTTTATAAATAAATGTGAATGTCATTTCCATACATGTTCCATATCAGAATATGTTAGTTACTATCAATTTCCAAAATTAATTAAAAGAACACCAAATTCAAAACATATTGGATGAAAATGTGAAGCTATTGGGACCATGGGAAACCATTTGGGAACATTAAAAAAAACCCCCTCCCCCTCCCCCTCCCCCCCAAAGCCCAAAAAGAAACCCAAAAGTAAAAAAGTGGGCCCCCTTAAGTGCATCTTGAACCTTCTCATTGGCTACATGAAATTTGTATTTTTAAAATTGTCTGTTTTAGGGGCTTTTATATTAGGGGGCCCTAGACTGTGGCTTGTAGAACCTCATGATACCCCACTTTTTGGATGGCACATGGCTCAAGGGCCTTTGCTCACAATGTGAACCCAATTAGTTCCAAAAGAATGGATCACGTTCATTATTTCTTTAATAAAAAATAATTTTGTTAAAAAGGCGTTTGGATATGTGATTACCTTGATAATGTGAAAAACCCTTAACAACACATTATAATATCCACAATCAACTCTAATGTAAAATCCTTCTCCCAAATCCTCCTTTTCAACATACTCATGGAAAAATGAATTCAAATCTTCCCTTCAAAAACATAATTCAAACCTCTCTTCAATCTTAATAAGTTCAAAATAGTAGTAGAAGTCTTAATCATTTTAAAACAATAATACAGTCCTAATCAACCTTTTAAATGTCTTTTAAATTGTCTAAATATTCACTCAACAACGGGTGTTTGGTGATGGGTAGTTGTACTTTTAAAAAAATTCATTATGTATCTCAATCATACCAATTAATGTGAAACTTACAAATTCAACCCAAATGTTTGAATTGGTTAGTTACTAACCTTGTTATCCAAATGGCACAAATGCAATGTCAAGAAAATTTGCATTGTTATAGATGTGGTGATCACAAATTTTTTTAAATCAATTTAAGTAACACTTGTATTACACATTTTATTTCAACATTTCAAGTGCACTATGTTACATAGTTTACAAAATCAAAAGGGAGGACAAAATATATGGCATAAACTTTCCAATCACAACCTAGTTGCAACCTAGTTCTAATTATTACATATTATCTATTAGCAAATATTAACTACCTACCAATCACTTAACTAATTTTGATTACTATGACTATATTGTGATACCATAATGCTAGTTCAACAACATTTTTAGTCCAACTTTTCCATTTCAACAAGTGGCATGTTTAGAACCTTGAAGGATATTTCTATGTTTGAAAGAGTTGAAAGTCAATTTGACACCCCTTTTTGCTATACCTAGACCAATTCCACAAAGTTCAAGGTCCTCAAGTTCCTAAAAGCACTTGAAAACAAACTAATATATTGTAAGTCATATCTATGGGATTGTAACTAGTAAGTACTAATTTTTATTCTAAGACAATACCAAAATTTAATTACTAAATTAAATTGTATTGCTAGCAAATACATTTTACAAACTAGTACAATTTCCAAAAACAACTTGAACTCAATATTTCCAAAAATTAATTTTACACGTACATAGTCACAAAACATGTGCAAAACATAAATCCCAAAGTTGTTTTTCCTCATTCCATAATTCACATACATCTTATGAAGCTCTATCATAATACGATAACTATCAAACTCTTCACATGGTTCCCAAACTTATTCCAATCATACAGAATCACAATGTTTAGTAGATGCAACAAATTTCAAAAAGATTTAAAATCATTTCAAATATTCTTGGATGTAATGCATTTTTTAATATGTTGTAATGTATATTATTTGGCATAAATATATTCTAACATCACATCATATGAAATAAGAAAATGTAGTTTCTTTGGCATTTGATTTCTTTGGGTTTGACCTATCATAATATGTAAAAACATTGTAAAAACCCTTCATAATAATCACATGGTTGAAGTTCAAACATGGGACTTTTGAAAAACAATATAATGTGACAACAATCTTGGTCCCCTTGTAATGTGCTTTCATCGATGTATAAAAGTTATAAGTTATAAAATGACCTTTACATACTTAACTTTGGAACTATGTTGTGGGTTTGATGCTAATGAAATGGCATGTGGTGATTGTTGTGCCTCTTGTTATTGGTCTATAGCCACATTTTTATGAAACATTGTATGGGTTTATGTTTATCCATTGTTGTCCACTTCTTATGTTGAAAGTATTGTTTCAAATGCAATAACATGCACACCATATTCTTGTGTTTAATGTTTTTGTTTTTATGGTTAGACTGCATGAATGTCTTGGGGTTGTTGATGTGCATGTACTTTTGTTGCAAAAAATCTCTCTCCTTGAGTATGGACATATATTACCCCTTCAACTACCTCTATACCTACACACCCTCCTTTCATGTCCAGAAGTATTACAATTGTTTTTGCTTCAAACTTTGATGTTTTTCCACTAAGTCAAGCTATCCCTTGCTCCTCCAACTTTGGGTTGTTTGTTTTGTATTATGGACTTTGCACAAAAGTTTGATCATATGCAAAGTTTGGATAAGCTTGCTTCTATGCTTTAATATTCTTCAAGTATTTCTTCATCCACATGATGTTTGGCAAAAATGTTTTCTAGGTCTTTTACAACCATGTATTTTACTAAACTCCACCATTTACCCACTTCTATTTCCTATAGATCTATTGCCTTCTACTTTGTCCAAAATATGGTATAATTTATTTTCAATTCATCACATTGTTGCAATATGTTTCTTGAATAGTACGATTCCACTGTTTTCATTTTTCCACAAATGCATGTAATATGTGTGTATCATTCTAAACTCCCTACATTGATTTTGCATATGTTGTTGATATCTTATCAATCTTTAACTAGGCTTCATTATTGTCTTGTACTACTTGCTCCAACTCTAATTTTAGCTATTGATTTTGTTTCTCTTAATCCAACAATCTAGTGTTGTTGATGTTTTATCTATTTTTTCTTCAAAGCCTAGTATTTGTCATCCTCTTATTTCAAATTTTGTTGCAACATGTCCCTTTTCCACCTTGATTTTCTTTATTGCCTCTACTTACAACTCCATATTGGCTTTCTTTTAATGGTGACAAAATCCATATATGCATTTTGTTGATTTGTTTTTTTTGTTTATTAATTCCACTCTGAGAAAATGGGGTCACTTGCAATTAGGTTTTTGAGTTGCAATGACCATTTGTAACTCATTGCAACTTGACATATTTTTATGGGCATGAATGTTATCAAACAAGTTGCATGAATTGCAACAGATGTAATTCATCATAGATGATTGTATACATATGCAACTTTTGCAATTCAATTACAACTATGTAGGAACAACTATTGTGCAATTCTAATGCAACTAATTTACAATTACCATGTAACGTCATGCTAACGTTACTTTTCATTGATCCATCAAAATCTAACATGTGGCATTATGGAAATTTTTGAGTGATTTTTAAGAAAAATATTGATCTTCACAATCCATCATGATTGTTCATTTTATATGGTTTTAGATTATGATATGTGGTGCAATTACAAGTTGTCATGTGGCATATCAAATGAATTTTGAATTTTTTTATAATAAATATCAACTTAAGTAGCTAGGTACATTGATACATAGGTTGGTAGGTTCTTCCTACTTACTTAGGTATGTATGTAAAATTAAGTAGTTAGGTAAAAATAGGTAGGTAGGACATACCTACATACCTAGGCTACATATTTACCTACTTACATGAGAAGGTAGGTATGAAGGACATACATACACTACAAATTTACTTACCTACCTATGTAAGTAGGTAAAACATAGGATTAGTTATTTACTTACCTAGGTAGGCAAGTAAGTACCACAATAAAAAGGTAGGTGAACTAAAATATATATAGTTTTTAAATTATGTTTTAAGCTCATCCCAAATTGGCACATGTATTTTAATGTGAGCACACAAGAAAAGATATCTTATTTATATAGTTTATGAAATGATATTTAACGACAAAATATGTGGGTTGAATTTCAGTGATGAGTAATTAGAATTGGTATATGGGAGATTTTTTGGAATCCTTCATATGGTTGTCCATGGACCATTCCAAATACAATTTCAGAAATAATTACCTCATTTTCAAGCTTACCTATTTCATTCCTTTTCTAATAACAACTTCCATTTTCCATTAACTTTCATAATAAATATTTCCCACCTTTTTTAATAATTACCTCCATTTGATAGCTACCTCATTATTTTTCCCTATCCACCAACATGGATATGAAAAAATAAATTAACATGTATCTTTTCATGTCCATGAAATGTATATTAATTTAAATTAAATTTGACATTGACATAAATAATGATGAATGATTGAAAACCATATGAAAACATGAGAAAGAAATAAAACAGTTGATTGTCACTTATAGTGTGTAGTATCGCAAAATTCAAATATTTTAATTACACATTAGTTGCAAATTGGGTTGCAACTAAAAAACAATTTCCCAAATTATACAACAAAATATATATATATATATATGAAATAATATTTTGAATTAGTTATTTTAATTCAAAAAATTAATTATCTAAATTTGACATATTAATTCAAATTAATAATTAACTGTTCAGTCTAATTAATTAAACTTCCTAGTTCCAAACACTAACTTTACTTTAAAGGGGTAAACATGTATCTATTTGTTTTTTCCACAAGAACTAATGATACCTATTGTACCTTACCACCTAAATTGGTCATGGACCTAATGCATGGTTTAGTTTTGCATAATTGAAACTTGGAAGTAGATGAAACTATAAAAATTGAAGGTTGTGAACTTTGTGGTTTTTTGGACTTTCATTAATGTTCTTCATTCGGTGAAATTGTTGTTATTTGTTTCCTTTTTTGAAGTTGGAAATGATCATAGGTTACGCCAATTGTGTTCTTACTTTTTTGTTTTATTTCTATAAGATACAAAGTTAGACTTCAATGTTATGTGTTGTTTTTATTACTTGTCAAAATACTTATTTATTTTTTGCTCTATTGTGTATTCAAGTGAGGATGATAGTCTTGGCAATTTACATTTTGGAAATTGCATTTTTAATGGCACTACACACAATGTTGATGAGCTTTCTCCTCTTGCTATAAGGATTGCCTATTTTCTTCTTCTTTCTTGTGTGCAAGGCATTCCAATCTTTCAAACAAGTTGCCTTCATTCATTTTGGAAATTAAAAATGACAAACAAGGAAAATGGCAATGACAAAATAATTGTTGTTTGTGATAATTATCATGATTAATATTTATTAGAAATTAACAACCAAAGTTATTTTTTCGTGCATTTTTAGGTTAATGATTTAAATATCCCATTGTTTAGAATACTAATTTTTCCCATTATACCTTTTTTTCTTTCACACAACATTCACCACCACTATGCCATGTAATTCCTTTCTACACAATCTTTCCCATTGACACATTAACTTCCTATTGGTCTTCATTGTCTACATACTCATTACCAATGGCTACATTGTCATTTTTACCACACTAAATTTCAATACACTAGAATTATGGTAGTTTGCCTTAAACTTTATTGTCAACATTAATTGTAAAGCTTCAATTTGATCACATTCACAAGTACATGGTTAGGGTCAAATTGTCCATAACAATTAAAAACATTATGTTATACATTTTATGAGGTCCAAAACACTTAGGTGAAAGCACAATAAGGTGAAACATTTTTAGGCACATGTGGAAATCCATAATTGCCTAAATTAACATTGTGAAAGTAGTGTGAAGGCAAGGTACCTTGAATCACACAAATCATTTTACAAGTTATGGTGAAAAAATATTATAATTTTTTTTCAACCCTAGTTACCTTATAAACAACCTAAATTTGACATATGAGCTTCTAAATTATTACTTTCATTAAATAAAAAACTTAATAAGAAAAAACCATAATTCAAGGTACATAGAAAAATTTGGTCATCAAAATCCTTCCAAAAAGTCCTCCTTGGTATCAATGTTACCACATCATATTACCATTGAGTCCTTTAATCATTAAAAAAAATTATATGAAGGTGCATGGAATCCATACCCATTGATTATGAACTATTATAGATATTTTGGTATTATTTTGAAAGTCCATTATATTATGGTTATTAAAAAACTATTCATAAAATTTGTACAATGTGATTATATTATATATAACATTGCAATGTTGAGTCATTTATCATTTTAATCAATTATATATAATCACATGGCCAATTACAAATCCCAAAATCTTGCAAAAACTACCTTGTGACAACATTTTAGGGACAATGTAGTGTGTTTTCACCCTTTAATAATGACCTTCTTTAGATGTGTTTTACTTCCCTTGGGAAATCGCAATACATAATCATCAAATTGATTAAAAATATTTTTTAATATGGCATTATTTGATTCCATAATGTTATGTCTGATTGATTAATCCTTGCAATATCATGCGCATGTAGTTTATCACTCTATAGTTTTTAAGGATCTATAATTTTGTAATGGGGAACACAAACATGTTAATCAAGTATGTTTCCATATTGGGTTAACATTTTTGTGGTCCCCATTGTAGGAATATAAAACATGTAGACTAGTTGATAAGGGATGTACCTTATAGCAACTTTGTATGTTGAACTTTGTAAGAAAACAAGATTGTGGATCAATGTTCATCCCAATTTGTTTTATTTTCATTGATAAGCTTTGTCAATAGTCTACCAATAACTTTGTTAATTGGCTTTACACATCCATTTCCCTATGGATACTAGTGGAACTGACATAAATCAACATAAAATAATTAGTAAGGTTTTTTATGGCATCATTGATGAAAGGCACTCCCTAGTTTGTGACAAGAGTTATAGGACACCCAAACTTGGTCAAGATGTATTCATATAGGAATGTGGTTATACTATTTTAGTGTTAATGTGTAATCCCTTAGCCTCCACACACTTGGTGGCATTGTCTATGGCCATTAATATGTAATGTTCCATGTATAACATCTTGTAGGCTTGATGGAAAGTTTAGTCGTGACTTTATAAATGATTCTTCTAGAAGTGTAGTCATTAGTTTAACCAAGGTTGACTTACTAATCATCCTATTATTTGGCAAATGTTACAAGGTTTACAAAATTAATTGACATCTTTGAACAAAGTTAACCACGATTACCATATGTTTAGCACCTTCCTTATTATGACGTCCCATTATAAATTGTCATCTTATTGTTCCTTCATGTATTTATTTGAAAATTACTAAGACTTCTTCTAAAATTAAGCATTGTTTAAGCTTGTTGTCACACCCAAATTTATAGAACATGCCATCCTTCATGGTGAAAGGTTTACATGTCTTGCCAACCTTTATTTATGTGGTAGCATCATTAATTGCATTTAATATTTGTCCAATCTTTAAATATTCCCTCACCTCCTTTAGCCAAATTGATTGTAAGTGAAAAATAGTGGTGTTCACTATTTGGTCCAACACCCTTGTAGGTTTTGTGGGATTTCGTAGCTTAAATAGTGCAGTTGCACAACATGGGTTCATCCCAACTCTACATACCAATTTTGAGATACTTACTAAAATTTTGTGGTCCATATAAAAGGTTATGTCTTCTTTATGAATTTAGTGATCAAGGCCATAATGAAGTAGTGATAGAATTGTGCCATACCATTAAACATTTATATTTGCTATGGATTTGTAAATATAAGCATGTTTATTACTAGTTTTCATTCTTTGGAAACTATTGACCTTAAAATCATCCTAGAAGAAGCCATGAAAATGCATTTTGTGGGCTAAGACTAATTCCATATCTTTGCATTTTCCAAAGCACAACTTCAATTTTGACATATGATATCCATATCATTGTATGTAGCAAATCATCTAAAAAGATCTTCATGAACTTGTATACGTATTCCTTGAAGACCCTATTCAATACATTTTGGTAAATTGGTGGTCAATTGAATGGTAGCTACCTCATTAAAATTCTAATCAACAACAAAACATACAAAAATTAGGATTTTATTACTAAATTCATCTTGAGTATGGTAAGTACTTATTTTTATTTTGAAAATAATACCAAATTAAATTGTGCTTCTAATAAATACATTCTATGAACTAATACAAACTACAAAAACAACTTGAATTCTATATTTCTATAAATTAATTCTACATGTACATAGTCATAATATATGTGCAGAACATAAATCCCCAATTTTTCTTCTTGTTCATTCCATAATTCACATACATCTTATGAAGTTCTACCCAAGCTTTTATCTCTCCAATGTTGTTATCAAAAACATAATGGGAGAAAAAATCATTCAAAATCTTCCCTCCTAAAACAAAATTCAAAACAGAAAGCTAGATTTCTAGTCATTACATCTTTAATAGCCACAATAACAATTTCAAGGTAGCTATTAAATGTCACTTCTAGCTAAATCAAATCAAAAGAAGATAAGCATGTACAAGCATGTATCTTGTAAGTTTAAATAAATTTGATTCCAAAGTTTTGCAACTACTTAGCTCAACTAGGCAATGACTTAAACACGTGTGATTTTGCTAGTTGTGAAACTTTGCTTGTGTACATGTAAGCTATTGCAAGTCATGACAATGCTATGAAGGTCAAAAGTGTTGAACACGTTTTTCTACCTCCCTCGCTTGTGTTTATGAATGACATAATCATAATGTTTGCCCAAACAATGTTAAATTGTTGCCAAGGCTACTTCTATGACTAATTACCTTTCCCCATTTTAGCTTCAATTGCCTACACTACTACTACAATGTTAATTTCATGATTCTTAATGTTGAACAAACTTGATGGGCACAAATATGGAAATGCAAACTTATCATAAAGTAACATTTATGACTATTTTGCCAAGTTTTGGTAAAAGATGACCAAACTCAAATTTGTTGTCTTTGTCCATCTATAGTGTTAATATGGGTCAAATCTACATTTATGTATTCACAAGTGTTGAAGACTTATTCATATTTACAATTCAAGTCAACTTGAAGAATTGATGTACATGACCACTTTAATATGGGTTATGTGATGCACCTATAAGTTTGTCAAATGGTATTGGGGGTAGAAAACCATGTTGCTTTTCAATTTTGCAAGGGAATGCAAACCCAAATCACACTCTTTAGTTCTCAACAAAGATGTGGGAGTTGAGAATTTTGAAATAAAACTACAACAAACTCACAAGTAAAAGTCCAAGGTGAAATCAATCTACACAAACCAAGAAAAAAAAAAACTAATGCATATTAGACCCCTAAAATAGTGCATGGACAAGCCATGGGCAACCCAATTCACAAAACACACCACAACCTAAACTTGCGAGGAGATCACCATTTTCCTCCATATTATATATTGTAAAGGAAGAATGAAGCTTCCCTTGACTCCGGACGGATAGTGGCTACGAACAGTAGTTAAATATAGCGAGGGTGTGATTTGATGTCCTCTTTAGACGGTTCCGGCTTGGATCCATTGCTCTTGGTGACTTATCCCTTAGCAGCTCCCATCTTCAGACGCATCTGCGCATCCTCAGACATTGGACCTTCGGTTGGTGTGATGAAATTGTGGAAGAAGAAATTGATTGTCATTTGGCGGTAATTTGGCACCATTGCAAAAGAATCTCTCCTGGAGCTTTGTTGCATTCAAGCTGTTACTTCTAGATCATGCAGTTCTGGAGGTTGGTTGGTTGGGGTTTTTTATTATTTTGAAGGTGTTGGGTTTTGTACAGACATGCACACAGCAAGAGAGAGAGAGAGAGCGATCATGTCTGGCAGCGGAGATGAGGATGTTGTTTTTTTGTTTTGTTTTTTTT
>Ga0209611_10014132_pt1 | contig 10757 bp, 11 predicted proteins | sample S1TSphgellanicum_3_FD_187693 | JGI IMG/M metagenome (GOLD analysis project Ga0209611, IMG submission 187693) | Host-associated microbial communities from peat moss isolated from Minnesota, USA - S1T2_Fc - Sphagnum magellanicum MG (SPAdes) (version 2) | ecosystem: Host-associated > Plants > Peat... | reverse complement strand
TCCTTTACCTCCAGCAATGTGTAACGACCTGACTCACTGTATAATTCCACCATGAAATCACAAGAGCCATGAGAGAGACAAGACAAACATAAAATTTCTTGGTTGACTCAAATTCCGGTCTCCAGTTCTGGTGTGCATCTCCATGTTTGGAACATTCTACTAGTGAAATAACATAAATGAAGCAGGCATGTGGCATGAAAAACTTTTCAGGTGCGGCAGAATGATAGGTCTTAGGGTCATGAGAGCGAGGGGGTTTTACGTAGCTCTGAAGAACTGATGATCAAGGTTAGCTGGGTGAAACCTAACCTCACCACCGCAAAACATAAATTTTGAAGAACTTGAAAATAAGCACACAAGGATATGTATATTTAGAGAACTCATAGCTGTTGTAGGGTTCCAGTTCAGACTTCGACAAGACGATGCGGAAGCGCTCTCCCCTTCAATAGATTCAACAGAGTAGGACGGGCACTAAATACGACACTAGGGTAGGATACAGGTATTCTGACCTGCTCTTTTTAATCTCTTGCTAGCAGAAGGCACGGCGAACGAGGGGTTTGGAAGGTTTGAGTCCCGATCAACATTGGGGGGAATATTCAACAGTGGGAGGCTTCCAGCTCCCGTGTCGAAGAATGCTCCAGATGCAAGACTAGCATCACTGTCGAAGAATGCTCCAGATGCAAGACTAGCATCACTGTCGCAGATTATCGAACGATGCAACACTCTCTTGTTAGTTCCTGTCGCCTGCGGTAGCACAGATTTCGCACCGCTTTCATTCGGTTCGTCGGTCATTACAGGGCGGTCCGATGACCCCTCTGTCTCTGTATTTCTCTTTGGCTCCATTTGCACTAGAGTGAGGCTGACCTCATTTTGTTCGTTGTTGATCACTGGAAGCACGGCAAGAAAGTTGGGAAAATCGCAAGGTACGTGAACTTCTCCGCAGTAGAAGACGGCCGCGTGACAGGCGCGAACACTTCCGTTGGATTTACGTGAGTGCTCAGCCTCACTCTGCAAGTTGCCTTTGAAAAAGGCTTGATTGCAACGCTAGTCTTGTTAAGTTTCCCGGTTCGTTGGAACCGGCGGCGAGTTGAGTGATCTCTGGCCTCCCGTTATTTCTTTATTCGAGACTGGCAACCGTCGATGAATCTCCGGCGAGCGACAGCAAGCAGGCAGAGGATCGAGGGTGCGCATTCGGTGATGATCGAGGTAATCCCCTTCACGCGCGAGGAGAAGTGGTCGTTTGCTCGCGTCCGTCAGGGAGTGGATGAGATGGACAAGTGCGAAGCTGTATGTTTTAGAGCACGCCAAAACCCCTGTGCTGTGCGTTCAAAAGATTTCTTGAATTCGGCAGGAAAACTGAAAGGAGGACCCTAAGGAGGAAGGGTTTGAGAAAACCCAGGTTTTGTATCGAGCACTGATGGGTGTTCTATCTGAGGAGAACCGGTGGCTAGTCTCATCTCACATTCACGAAGCTAGTGCGTCGAGGATGTCATCACTCTCTCTAAAAAAACAAGACACGAAAAATGTAAATGGAGATAAAGTAAAAAAAAAGCATGTAGACGAGATTCTATACCGGACGCAATTCGACTGTGACAACAAGCAAACAAAGACTCATGCTGCGGTGACCTGATTTGCAAACAAGCTTCAGACCCAAGAGATGAGCAGCCGGCTGTGAGTATGAGCCGAAAGCCTGAGAGTTTTGGAGGTATAAGGTACTGCAGGTAGGGAGCATTTCTGTGAAACAGCTTGATTATGCGGCTACGAGTGCAAAAAGTTGCAGACTGCACTGTCGTCGAAGAAGCGAAGAATCGGAGACTGAAAGCGTACGAGGAAAGCGGCAAGGAAGGTTCGGAAACTTTGCGTTACGTGAGGTTTTTTTATTTACTCATTAAAGCCTAGTACGTACCCGACTCTTGAGCGGAGGAAAATCCACGGCGTGTGAATAAGATCACACGGAGACGGAAAAAGTAAGTGAAAACCAGTTTTCTGAAAGAAACCTGGTTTCTGGTTCAAGGATTTTAAAGAATATATTATAGGACCTCTTGCCCAGTTCCAGACCCAGTTCTTCACATTTCAAGACCCCCAATTCCCAATTCTTTATAAATAAATTCTTAAATGAGTCCAGTTCTAAATTGGATCTAATTTTACCTAGCTACACAGAGTCCAAAATTGAAATTTTTCTAGGTACTATCACTGTATCACCAATGAAATGTGACCACATATATCAACTACATGCTTTAACACACAAAAAATTAAATTAAATTCAAATTCAAATTTCTCAATATTGCATATTTGAGACTTTTTCCAGAAGTAAAATCAACATGCCTGATGCCACCCCCACCCCAACCCAAATTATTATTCAAAAATTGGTGATGTCATTATTCCAAACCCCAATTTTTTATGGAAACTAATAACATGTCTAACCCCAGTCAGGAAGAGGAAAAAAACAACTTTCAAACTTATATTTTTTATTTTTTATTTTGGAAAAAATGAAGAACCAAAAATTCCATGCAATGAGTTTTGGGGTCACTTCTGGTTCTGAGTCTGGTTTTAATTGGGGGCCGATTCCCAGTTTTGGTTCTGATTGCTGACTGGTTCCCATTTCTAATTTCCAGTTCTGAATTTTTTTTTCAAAATTAAAAACCTGTGATCCAGGTACCCAGTTACTAGAACTGGCCAACACTAATTATTTCTTCATTCATAAAGAGCACCCTATAACAAGTGTAATGTTCCACATTTCAATTGTCCTAACAGTTTATTAGGAGACCTCTTCTTATCTCTGATGTTTTTCTGGTTAAGAAATTTAACCAAGGCTTGCTTGTATTATAACTATTTTTCTACTGCAGACTATTAGGCTATTCTTTCTAATAGTTTTCACCACAACTATCATTCTCAAAGATAATTCCAACCATATTTTGAAAATTGTCAACTCTGCACCGATGTTGCTAAGTTGTTGGCTGTTCATCAGACATCAACAAAAATACTTCAAGCAGTCAAAAGCATTGCATGTCACAAGTTATTGGTTTTTCGTTAATTGTTAATTCTTCATGGTTGCAGCAACACTAGAAGTTTTTGTCCCATGCATGCTTAAGATATAATGGAATGTCACCTGCAGTAGTGTAATGAAGTAAAGCTATTTCCTCATTCTTTGAATCTAAACTTACATTTCCTTGATTTTAAATTTGCAGCCACTGTTACAGGGGTAGGTACTCCAAGTTTCTACTGTAAGTGACCGTTTGCCAATTTGTGGGAGGTTGGTAGGGTAAGCAACCTTGCAGAAACTGCCTGGTAGGAGTGTGTTTCCCAACCTTTACCTTATCTCATTGTCCGTTCCACAACGTTCATCATAACTGCCTACAGAAGCTACCTGGTAAGTCAGCCTTTGCCAAAAAAATCTTGTGGTGCAATCTTTTGGGTCTTTTAAAAACTTGTCCGGAGATTTTAAGGTTTTGCCATACGAACGTGAGCCATCCATTCTCGTGCTGTCATTTGTGGTATCCTTCGTAAAGCCAGCAGTCGACTCCATAGTCGTCCTGTCAATTGTGGAGTCCTGAAAGTGTCTTTTGTAAAGCCAGCAGGCATCGGTAAAAGCTTGGGAACAACGTCGCGAGTGGCGTTTTTATTAAAGTCACAAGAAAACGAATTCTTAATTGCATTGAGTTGCTTCCACGTAGTTGTTTCTGGAATAGGTCCAAGGCCCTGTAAAATCCTTGCCAATAAAGTCATCCGTAAAGTCAGGCAAAGACGGCTCTGGAACCCCTGTTTGGTCCTGTTTGGTCACATAGGGGACGAGATTTCAAAAAACAGGAAAAAAAAGTACACTGGGCTTCAACGGGGCATGAAATTCAGTTTAGCAGCAAATTTGGTGCCATACTGAGTTTGCCCTGTCCTTTCTTTTCTTGAACGCTTTCAACTAATCACTGCTGCTATGTGTACTGTAGGTATAAATGTCCTCGAGCCTGGTGCAGTTAATCCCGAGTCTCTGTATTTCATACCCTTATTTAATAAAATTTCATGATTTTGTGGACAACAGCCAGGAGGGGATGAAGCATCAAATGAGGGGTGCAACTCAGGCCCAACCGGCCATGACTTTACGGAGAACTGTCTTATTTTGAAAATTTTGAGTCTGATGCTTAATTCCTGTGTTCATCGGCAAAGTATTTGAAACCCTCGTGTACCTGAAGGTTGTGGGCATACGCAATGGCTATCCCTGTTTTGAGAGCAGAGTACACAGCACCTTGGGCTTCTAAATTTTGGGTCGCACACACGATTGTGCAAACCTTGGCTTCTGCCTGCTTGCCCCTTGAAATTCGCTGGCATAAAGGGAGACAGGCAGACAAAATGCGCACATAGTCTGCCCACCGTTTTAGCTGCTCCATCTAATTTTCTCTCCCTGCCCTCTGGGGAATTTCTTAAAAACAAATTTTTGTGGAGGCTTACCATCGACCCCTGGCTTCTTGCAAGCTGCTGACCTCAGTGTGGGTGGAGTCTTGCTGACTTGAGAAGAGTGGCCTGCAAATGGAGGAACCTGTCTGTTTGGAGAAGGAGGAGCGTCATGTTCTTTAGTATCCTCCAAGTTGACAGGCTCCTGTGCAGATCCACCCACCGAATCAATTGGAACACCATTGTCCATTCCTCCAGCAGTTGCACAAGCCTTGGCAGTCTTGCCCCAAATCACTAAACATTGTTCAAACCATGGCCATTTGCATTGACCTGCGCCAGATTCTCCATGCTTCTATTTCAATTGATTAAATTTCTTCTGCATTTTGTGTACTTTGGACTTAACTTGAGCCCAAGTGCACTGAGGGGTCAATGGAAATGCCTCCTCAATCCTCAATAAAATTTCTTGCCACTGGTGCTGTGTCAAGCTGTTCATGCTATTGGCAAGAAACTTCTCTTCAAACAAATCCATCAAGAAATGCTGTAGAATCGCCTTCCCAATCTCTCTTGCATTTCGGTGGAGTTGCAGGTGCTGTGTAAGGGACAATGAACAAGGGAAGTGAAGAGCTTGAACCCATCATCATCTGGGACAGGAAACTTGGCTCTTGAGACAGTTCCATGGTGAGAAAAACAGACGAAAATGTGATTCAAAGATATTTTTTGAGAAACACAGTGCCGGTATTGTGTGCACTTAGAAAATGGCTATGGAATGCAGACGTGTGAGGACGAAGGTGAACGGTGAAACTCGTGAGAGACTCGGGCAGAGTGCTAAAACGGAGCACCGCAGTTCGTGGGCAGGCCGGAAAGGGAGCTACAGTGGCAAGCCGGGTGCGACCCAGCAGAACGTCGAGATTTTCTGCCTGCCAGGTTTTGTGGCTCATCGTGGGCAGCTCTGCTTCTCGCGCGACATCTTCCGCGCCTCTTCCTTCATGTGCGCGACCCATTTGTCATCCCACATTAGCTTTCTTGATTTTTCCATTCGTATCTTCCATGAATCTCACACAGTATAAGCGTCTTAGGAGCCTTCCAGGCGTTCTTGTAACCTTCACTCTAGACACTGTACTAGCTTTCATTTCAAGCATTAGAAGTTAAAACGAAGAATATTTTAACTTGTAATATATATTTCACAGAGTGTCAATATGGATGTTCACTACTTGCTTCTCACTACTTATATTTTTACCATCATTTAAAATTAAAATTATAGTCATTTTGGTATGGAACTTGTCTATAACATTACCATATTAGAGTATGATAAATCATATACCAGGGTATTTCTTTTTCAAATTTTGTGATGTAGCTGAAGTGGCAATCATCTATAGGATGATTTAGCCAGATTTGGCTACAGATTAAATATAAAAGTAGAAAAAAAACAAAATCCTTCTATATTCTTCACTACCTATTGGAACTTATCATAAAAATTTGGCAATCTAGAATTATTTTTTCTAAAAAAATCTGGCTAATTTTGGCCAATTTTTCCATAGAAACCTTTTGTCTAGGTCGAAATCATATTTTTCACATCGAAATTTAGCCAAAAAAAACACACACATTGCCATATACCTGCCTAACACTGGTTTATTCATTATAATTTAAATAAATCATAGAGCTCAAGCTTCTTGAACACAGGTCTGACCTAGCAAATCTTGAGTCAAAGGTGTACGTAACTCTTCACATAGAAAATAAGGAATGTGGTATGCATTCCCAAGGAGTTCAATATTGCATACAAAATGGATGAAAATGATCTAAATATTCACATACAATTGTACCTTGGTTATGGAGTAACAAATAAACTGTCCATGAGCTTGGCCATGGGAATTTCTTAAAAACTTTTTTAGGTATCTTTTTACAATCAACACTAATTATACCTCAGGGTTTTTGAATTATTTCCATCATCAAGAGTCTGGCCTTTTCGTTATTGCACAAATAAATGCATGTCACAAATAAGTAAAAATTTGTTAAATAGATTCAGAAATTAACACCCATGATGTTACCAATTCATTCTCTCTAAGGACGACAATGAAATGAAAGGAAAAGATTATTTATCAAACTCTCTAATATCTTGAAGCTTTCACAACCTTAAATCTGTGGGGAGGCTTGAAATCACTTATGTCTTGTTTGTTCTTAAGCCACGGATATGTGACATAAAGAGTTGTTCAATGCACCAACAATAATAATTTTAAAAAACGAAAACTCAAACAATGACTGAAGACTATTCTAATCTGAACTTTCTTACCAGTGTTTTGTTTATTTTTCAATTTTGTGATTTTGCTAGAGTGCCGACTTCTTTTGAAGAAAGCACATTTTACACTGAAAATTTCCAGTTTTCTAAAATTTGTTTTCACACAATAGTGAGAAGTGAACACAAAAAAATCTCTCTTTCATGTAGGTTTCTAGATCCACTTAGTGTTCAATTTGTGATGTAGCCAAAGTCATGATCATTGATAAACAGATTTAGCCAAACTGGATATAAAAAGGTTTTAACAATATATAATATTTATCTATTTTGTTGGCTACATACTGGAACTAATATAATGATCTGGCTATGTCTATTTCTAGTTTTCAAAATCTGATGATTCAATTCCCATAGGAGTCACTTATTTTCATATTTTTGTAATTCTAAATTTGCCGAGAGAAAAGTTGGAACATGAACTAGGTTCCTCTTATTGTATATAGAATTTATATCTTTGATATGTTTGTGCATAAGCAGAGAAAATTTATCAAACACCAATTTCAAAAGATTTAATCTGCACAGTAAATGAAAATTTAATTACTAACAGAATGAACATGAGCCTTGCTAAGCTTTAATACAAAAAGATCATTGACCACAGGTAGTCAAGTATGGGTTTGTAAAAAAAACTGAGCCACTCAGAGACATTGGTCAAAGTCACTATACAAATAGAAACTAGCAATTTACAAAAAAATCTCAATATAAGTGGGATTTTATGAAACTTTAAACCACACAAAGAAATGAACCAAACTATTCAACATTAAAATTATGAACCTTGTAAAAAGAATGACAAGGTTTGAGGATCTTTGACTCTATTAGATTTCAAACCTTGTATCTACTTATTGGAAAAAAGATCAAATCTAGAACCTTCTTAAAGGTGTTAATCTAATATAAATATATTATTATCTAAGTAATACACTTATCTAATCCATGTACGTTATAACAAAAGAACATTTGCAGTCTTTATGGTGATGCACTTTAAATTTTCAGCAGTCAGTGGTGGCACATTATAGATCTTGTGAACTTCTCAAGAATTGTGAAACATGGGTTTTCAACTCACCTTCTCAAGTATGTGCAATGGTTACAGGAAGTCTTATGACATAGTGGTGAGGTGGGTAGCACTAAGAGTGAGGAATCTAGACATATTTTCACTTGGCCCACATACTCTATGCACATCAGGAAGTGGTAATTCTCAGTTCAAACATGCGAGCAGGAGCTACAATTTGAAAGATGAAAAGACATTATGGTTAGTCAATTCTTAGCTTCCCAAGCTTTGTACGCCAATTGGTGCCAAAGGTTCCAATATCCCTTGATCATGCATATTCCATAAAGGACACCTTGGAAAGAACATTTGTATTGTCATAAAAGTCCAATAAGCTTATATAGGTGTCAAAGATCATTAGCTCTGTTGGTTCAAAAGACATGGGATGGGGATAGAAAGGGAAAATGGGTTGAAAGCTTGGAGGAAGAATTTTGAGTGACAGCATATAAATGGTGCCTTGGGAATTAAAATTGGGGTAGGATCATATAGGAAACATAGTTAGGGAATTGGGGGGTGACAAAAGACAGTTAAAAGGTTGAAGAAGTTGTGACATGAGAATACAACAAACATGCTTCTGTAGATGGTGTAAAACTCAAGTAAAACAAACATTTGTAGATGTTCTAACAAATAATGCCCTCCATTGTGAATTGTGTGACACACCACACATGCAAGTTTATAAAAATTAAGGTTGTGGAACACATTGTGAAAGTGAACATTGAAAAGGTGACATTGATCCCTCACACCCATATCACCCATGAGATAAATGATTTAAACAAAATTGTCCACGCATGGATGGTATGAAATCAATAACATCCGAATATGACATACAAGGTCCCACTTCTTTTCACCAAGTATGTTTGTTGCACATGTGAATGGACGTTGCATGAAAACTTGTGCAAACATCAAGTTGTCATTCTTCTTACATGTACCAATTTCATTAAAAAAAAACATCATTCAATATTGTGGGACATGGTATGGGTTTAATCATGGAGGTTTTGTCGCCATGTTTGCAGACCTTACCTATTTGCACATTTATGATAATGAATTTGATGATGAAAATGTCGATGAAAATCACTCTGAAAAACCATGGGTTGTTGATATGTGCGAGCTTATGACACTAGATGATACCTCTTCCAATGTGGAAAAAAAGAAAGATCACAACCAACCTTCAAGTTCATCCACGCCCATAGAGAAAACATTTGTTTGAATGGATGACATAATGTAAAAAATCATCAACAAAGTAAAAAAAAGTGGGGTTTAACTCATAGACCACACCACATCATTGTTGCATGTTATTGCAATAGATGTACAAAGTATTTTCTTTTCCAAGGTGAATGAAATCATGCATTTAAACATTGTATTTCATTGTGTCAAGGATGGACTTGGCAATTCAATGCATTAGATGAAAGGGTGGCATGAAATGATGCCAACATATTAGAACATGGAAATATCTGCAAGAAAAGAGTTCATGAGTAAAAGAAACAACACAAAATTGTTTATACTTATCCCCCATTTTCCATTACTAAAATGTGCATGATATTACAATTGTGTCAAAAAATAAATTATTTATGTGTTAATGGATTGGATTTGTATTAGTGAACATATAGGGTTTGAAAGTTAAAGTTACATTATTAAGGTTATATAACACATGTATTCTAAAATTCCTAAACAAGAATATCTTATTCAAATGTCATATAGAGGTGGGTATTACATATTTGCATCATGTACAACTTAACTACCACCCTATATAGTGTGGGTATTGTAGGTCAATTGTACAATAATCTCCAAATCGATATACAAATAATGTTTACCTATCTTGTTTCTTGTGGCATTAAATTGGTCTTACATGCAAGTATTACAAGGTTTAAGGTATATCATAATTAAAGGTTGACGGGCACTAATACAAATATTGCATATAATTTCATATCTCTTGTGGGTATTAATTATATATTAGTACGTTAGATGAAGGTATTACAAATTTTCTATTCCTTCCAATGGGGGATTTTGATCATTTTATGCGAGTATTGTCGTACCTTTTATCATCAAAATGATGATTTGCTTTATAAATATCAAATATCAAATGTTTGGATATTTTTTATTACATTTGGTTGATTAGATGTAGGTATTGCATTTGGTGGACAAGATCCCCCTTAGATGATGAAGGATTAAATTTTTGCAATACATGCATAATAAATATTTATTAACTAAAAAAGGCTTTTGGTGAAGGTACACAATATACATTTATGTAGGTATTGTGATAAGTTTATTATGGTAGACTAGTAGTTTTACAATATAGTAATAAAGGAAAAATGACCTTATTAATCATTTTAACACTTATTTCAAATGATGTAGGTATTGCAAATTAAGGTTTGGAAAACTTGGGACATGCCCATACTCAATGCTTACACCTAAAGATGAAGGTATTGATAATTGGTTTAATTTTTTTTAAATAGGTATCTTTTGGATATTTCCTATTGTTTTTTATACACTAGATGTAAGTATTACATCTAATAGACAAGATATACTTACATAACCTTATACATCTAATTAGATGATGAAGGAACAAGTTCTTGCATTATTAATTCAAAGGCATAACATAACATAACGATATTATAATTTGAAAACTTTAACCTTCATCTAAAAAGTAGATAGTTTGATACAAAAAAAAACCTTTAAACCTAATATTGGTAATTCATTTTTTTTGTATAAACCATAAATTATGTAGACATTACAACTTAATGGATGCATAGGTTTAAATTTGAAAAATTAAACAAACCTATACAATGAACCCTAAAATGTTGAGCTAAAACCTTTGTATGCAAAACAAAAAATCCTACATTGACCTTAAATTAAATAAACACAAAAATAATTGGTTGCATAACTTTAATGGTAGAATTTAACAAAAAATTTAGAATTAACTGTTAAACTTAATTTTGGAATTATTTTTGCATAACACTAAATTGTGTATAGACTATCAATTGGATACATAATTGTAATAAAACTATGAAACAATTTTATATAAGTACTAAAGAAACTTGTGTTTTAGACCTAATT
>Ga0209611_10014130_pt1 | contig 10758 bp, 10 predicted proteins | sample S1TSphgellanicum_3_FD_187693 | JGI IMG/M metagenome (GOLD analysis project Ga0209611, IMG submission 187693) | Host-associated microbial communities from peat moss isolated from Minnesota, USA - S1T2_Fc - Sphagnum magellanicum MG (SPAdes) (version 2) | ecosystem: Host-associated > Plants > Peat... | reverse complement strand
ATATATATATATATATATATATATATATATATATATATATATCTTTAAGAAAAATAATCCGGGCAGTACTTTTGTACTATTTTGTACGACATGCAATACAAGTTACTGCGGCACCCTGGTTTCCATTTATTTATTTATTTATTTATTTATTTATCTATTAAAACGCGTTTTGGCAATATATTATCAAGAGGTTTGGCACATTTAATGTAAAATATTTAATGTTTTTCACATGTGTGAGGATGTCTATCATTTTTCATCCACTTAGATGCACAAGATGCATGTGTTAGATTTTTTTAATCCTTGTTTACATTTGTCTTTATGGATTATGTAACCGGCTCAAGCATATGCTGGTTATAGGAAAAAGTCGAGCCATGTGAGCAACGAGACTTTTTCAATGAGCCATAAAATGTCATCGAACCGAACCAAATAGTGGATGGGTAGGATATTACGTGCCCATAACCCGTGAATACGCCAACAGCCCAATTTGAGCTTGTAGTCATTATCGTCGTAATTGCGCTGTACCCGTCTGGTTGACCCAGCACTGAGCGGATACGACTTGTAACCCGCCAGCTCTGAAGGAATGTGATGACACCATGTCATCGAAAACCCCCCATGAACCGGTTATGTTTGTTTAGTCTTGTTTGTCTTTGATAAGTTTTAAATGTGCACTATGATGCATGGAGGATTTGTGTTGTTGACATTGGATGAGAGCTTCAACAATGATTATTCAATGAAATGTGTTTTTGAAACATTCTTATGATAAATTGACATTTACACAATGATATCCATCTAACATTTGCACTCATAATATCCCATTCTCCACTAAAATTGAAGGCCATATTATTGACCAAACAAAGTGTGTACAATTGTGTTGATTTTTTATTTTTTTTAAAAGATGCTAATGATCAAGGCTTATGGCTTTTTAGGTTTCAAAACTTTTGGTATTGTGCAGCTTGCAATTTCAAGATTTTGACACCTTTGACATTAAATCCCTCCGAAATTTGACAATTTAGAAATATTTTGCTTACCACCAAATCCATTAAGAGTACAAGGGTGTGCATTTATTATATTTGGACATTTAGACCATCTCAAACCATAACAATAAAATGGTTTAAAATGTGACTTTCAAAGAGTGTGAAACTCAATTTAGGCTTTTAATAACTTAAAATACATGGATAAATTTCTTAATGTATTTGCAAGCCAAGTGATATCTCAAAACATCCATCTTAGAAAGGAGGAATGATATTACATCTTATGTTGCTTACATAATAAATGTTAAAGGTTATAGGAGGGAAGGAAGTAGTGTTGGGCGGTTCTTTGAAAATTTGGGTAAGAATCGATAGTTTTGGTTCTAGTTAATTATACATACCCTATTCTGACCCTTACCTCTATTCTAATACCCAGACTTAAACCTTACCCTAGGACCCACCCTTATCTTGGATCCAGGTTCAACCCCAAAACCGGATGATCATCAATTCCATAAAATTTCAATGACCCTGCACTGGCAAGTGTTTTTTAAAATTTTAAAGTTTCAGTTTTTTTTCTAAGCCTAAGGTTTAGGGTTCTGCAAACTTTTGTGGCACATCACATTCCATCATTCCTTGGACAATTTGCTTTCTTCTTTTGCATGACAATGAGTTCCATCTTTTTTCTAGCACTAAGGTTTCAATTTTGGTTACTTTTGTTGCACATTGCATTCCATCAACACCTTCTATTTGTGGTGGTTGTTATGAATGAAATGGGTGGCATTGTTGAAGCAAATTTGTTGCATTGTCAAGGTTTTTTCTTCATTGTCATTACTAGGTTCTTGCTGATTTTGTCATTGTTATTTGTTTTTTACATCACCATCACCATGTTTTTGGATGCAAACTAAGTAAGTTTCTTTCATGCTCACTTTTTTTCTTGCTATTGTTCAAGTTTCTACTTTTTGTTACATTTTTGACATTTTTGATGCAAAATGTTTGTCATCATGATGATGGACAATGTTGTGTTAAAATAAGTTTTTATTCTTGTTTCTCATCAAGCTTTAAATTGTAGCACCTAAATCGAGTTTTATGAGTTATAGTAAAACATTGGGCATAATCATGGTAGTGAAACAATGTTATAACCTATTTTTTGTTGTAGTAGGGTTGTCATCATGGGCATTACAATGATTTTTTGTTGCAACAAGATTGTCATCATGGCCATTGCAATGGTCGTCACATGCTATAGCTTGAAGGTAAACATTTTTTTCTTTCCATTGAACCTTTTTTTCTTTCATTTGTTGTTCGCATGAAGAACGTTTTTGCTCTTTGCCATCCACTTGGCATCACATTGCATGTCAGCTTGTTGTGCTGTAACTTTTTTATGTCTTTCATTGTTGCAACAAAACATAGGGCCATAGTTATCATTGTTATGGTATCACGATAATCATCATAATGGAATTGTCATGCTACACATGAAGGAAAGGAAAATGTAATCAACTTTTGTAGTAGCCTGCAGTTGTGGATGGTGCACCAATTGGCTTTGTTACATAACAAAAAGTGGACTCTTATGTAACAATATGAAGCAAAAAAATTTCTAGGAAGTCTATTATATAGCTTTTAGCTTGTAGCACGCTACTAAAGGCTGCATGAAATGGGAAAAGTTGCTACTACTACTTGCAGGTTTAGGAAATGTAATATGGGCTTATTGATTTTCTATGGTATCTACTTTTCCACAAGATGTACATTAGTTTAATTTGGCAACAAATAGTACTGGCCATTACATGTAACTACTAAAGCCATGTGTAACTATGACAATTGTTGTAATACATGCGTTAGGAGTAATTGTGACGATGGCCAGCTTGAACACTCTTAATTATTGCAACTCTTTTTACAATCTCCGATTTTTTCACTCAAATTCTCGCAACATCTTTTCAACACTTCACAATCCACTTCCGTTTGTTTTAATTTAATCTTAGATGCTAGCCAAATTCATAAGTTAAAAAAACCCTTAAACAATTACTATTGCATTCACTACAAGATCATTTTTTCGAGCATGCAACACAAGTGCATGAAGTGGAAATTAAGTTCAACCCACCTTGTTTTTTTGTTTTATAACCACACTTCCATTTGTTGAAGATGCAAGTTCAATTGTTTTGCCAACACATTCTTTTGTTTTAACAACCAAATTGGCATAACATTCATGAGATAGAAAACCGATGCAATCCAATATAAAAGAAAACTATAATCAACAACTTGGGGGCCATGAATTGCTGCATTTGTTTATCTTTCTTACTGAGTTGAAAATGTTTTGGTCCTTGAAACTTTCATCAAAAAGAGCTGACTATTCTTTGGAAAGACAAAGTTTTTTTCTTGTAATGGATCTCCCATTAGCATCATCATTGCTTGCTCCTCTCGAAATGCTCAAATCAATACAATAACTGGTAGTTTTCATGTCTTGTTCAAAATCAAATGCATATAGTTTCTCCCTCTCTTGCTTCATGCATGTGTTGTTTGGAAAAGACACAACAACAACATTATTTTGTTGTAGCAAAAGATTAGATGTTGTTGAGGATCATTGCAATGGTTGTTGTGGTGGTCATCTTGTGTTGCTTGCAAGTTGCAAGTAAGTTTTTCTTTCTCCATCATTTTTCTTTTATTAGTCTTTTACATCAATAAAGATTTTTCCTTGCAACTTCCAGTAAGTCTTTTTGATTGAGTTGATGCCATTGAATTCCCATACATGTGTAAATTATGTGTCCTTTTTGTTACAATTTTTTACATCAATAAGGTTTCTTCCATGTAGCAACAACTTCTAGTAAGTCGTTGTGATAGGATACCATTAAATTCTCATACAGGTTTAAGCTCTATGTCCTTTATGTTCTTTTGTAGACAACAATAGGATAAAACAAAGCTTGGCATATAAGGTTGTTTACAATGGCATCCACAAGTGGCACACAACCTTTAAAAATCATTTCATGTGATGAAGATGATATTGATTTTATTTTTCAATTTAAGATTGAGTAGCTTGGATCACAAGAAGCATCAAATGTTGACATAAATGCAACTTGGGAAATCTTTATTCCAAAGTTGGTGGCCAACATAAATCTATGGTTTCCTAGCCATCAAACATTAACCTATTGGGCCTTTTTTGTGTTGAATGATGGGATAATAGTGAATATCTGTAACCCATAAATGATGCGTTGTTTTGTTTGTCACCCTACTCAATTGAAGCTCCTTGATGTTCAAGGAAAACATAAAGGGCTTATGAGCTACAATAAGAACCATGGCACAAGCGCTTTGAAAAAACATGATTATTATTAACATCTAGATTTGTTAAAAAAATGGGGATTTTTGTTGTTGTAGAGGGTTACAAAAATCCAAAGTGAAAAATAAGGGTCCAAAAAAAAATTGTCCCCACTTCTCAAATCACAAACTTTTTTGGTAGCTAACAACATTACCACAAATAAGATATTTTACAACAAGCCTTTTTGGAAGACTTGGTTCTTTATGTTGCAAAAGGTTGTTGAACTTTGTCTTTTGTTGATAATCCATGGTTGTGACATTTAGTTTTGTAATAGTGTGGGCATGTACAATTTCCATCCCATTCGCAAATGGTGATTGAAGTGCTCCCAAATATGATGGAAAAAATTAAGGAGATATGTGTCATCCCAACCCTTGCATCTTGTATTACGTGTACATGTTCATTTGACCTTTGGATGCCTCATGCGAACTTTGATACCTTTGTTATTGTTATGAGCTTCATCAACACTTCATGGGGGTTTTGTCATATGACAATTGGGATTTTTGAAGTACAAACACTATAGGTACAATAATGGCAAACTAGGTAAAATCTTTGTTGGACTCCTTTGGCTTACTTGATGAAATAATTACATACATCAAAGATGAAAGGTCCAATTTAAACATTTTGATTTTTGCATTAACTTCTATTGTTTTTTGTTTTGCCCTTCAACTAGCATGCCCATTTGTAGGGTCATGTTTTGGGCATGCCATGTCAAAGGTGCCCAATATGGTATTGACGACACTAAGGTTTGTGTTGGTCTTTCAAAAGTTAGCTTAAAAGAAGCTCAATCTTCATTGCAAAAGACCAGTACTTGGATTAAAAAATTTGGGAAGGGGTGGCAAGAGTGGAAAAGGTCTTGTATTATTATAGGACAACCTGCCAAGATGTTGAAAACTCCAGTGAAGACACAATTTGCTTCTCATGTGATTTTATTCCAAGAAACATTAAAGTATTACAATGTTATTTCAATCTTATTATGGACAACAACAAGCTATTCATTTATCTTATAAAGTGTTGGTATTTTGAACTAGGGCTATTGATCAAACCATTACAGATACATTCCTTCGTACTGTGAAACTTTGTGTCCTAAATCAAAGTGCTAGCTATTGATTGTTATCATATGCATTTTATTCTACCTTCACCTTAGGCATTACCATGAAAGTTGATGTGGATAGGATCTAAGCTTTAAATCGGTCATTGATTCACGGGGATTTGATTCAAAGTTGCACTTGAGTTCAAGCTAAGGATGATGATGCAAGTCATCAATATTCCATCCCCATTCTTGACATTTGTTTAAGTTTATAATCAAGCCAATGTTCATAACATGTTGTCATCATGCTTGACCCCCACTTCAAGAACATGAAGGTTATACAAGATTTTGTGGGCCATGCACATGCCATTCAAATTATGACACATTCTAACCTTAAAATTGTGTGCCCTCTTTTATTACATGTGTTTTTTATTTGAACCTTATTAGGGTAGCAATAGATCAACCGACCATAGTTCAAGATGATGACCTGTTGTTTGGGCAGATTGTATCAAATGATGATGCAATCATGTCCACATTGAATAATGAGTTGCAATTGTATTGATGATTAGCAATATGACCAGTAGAGATTGAAAACCTTTTAATTTGGTGGGCAAAACATGTTATGAAATTTTTGCATGTTTTTTTTCCTTATTCATCAAGTCCTTGGTATTGTGGGATCACGAATTGAAATAGAGCGGATTTTCAATATTATAGGTGTCATCACTAACTTGAAGTGAACTAGACTTGAGATTGAAAATTTAAATCGACTCATTCTCATCATGAAAAATTGGCTTAGTGATAATTGTGTTGGGTGTGATGGACCTTTGAAGTTTAAATTCATGGTTAAATTTCTAGAAAAGGATTTTATTATGATTGAAAAACACATCAGATTGATTGAGGAATAAGAATTGTTTGAAGAAAATTCAAACTTTGAATTTTGTTAATTTCAAGTTCAAGTTTTTACTTTCATCTTCAATTTTTGTTTTTTTTTAATTAACATTTTTCTTGTGTAATCAAAATTATAATTCTATTTTTTTCTTGGTGCATTTATAGCAATGGAGGTAAGGATTGAAAACTTGCTTTGTAAGTATTCCTTACTTCACATTTGCTATTGAATTTCCTATGATGAAATGGGCTGAACCGAAGAATGACCTAATGGTTTTCAATGTGGATTCATTAATTAAAGCTAAAAGTTATGGGGTCTTATGTTTTGGAGTCATATGTGTCTAGCTAAAACCTAAAACCTTTTGTGAATTTTGTCATTCATATGCTACACATGTTGTCTTTCTACAGTGTTTTTGGGGCATGTGCATTATTCTAGGAGGTCAATTTTGTTTTGTTTTGCAAATAATATGTTTTCATTTGTGGTTGGATTTGTCCTTAAATTATAAAGTTAGTTGTTGATTGTGTTTAATGGTGGTTGGATTTCTCCTTTGATTTTAAGGTCGGTTGATTGTGTTTAGTTGTGGTTGAATTTATCCCTGGATTTTAAAATGAATTGTTGATTTTTTGTGATTAAAATTATGTCCAATCCATTTTGTTTTCATTTTTCACATGTGCATTGAGGATTTCTATCATATACTGTTGATGGTCTATTGAACGTTAAATGCCTGAAAACTTAGTTTTGAAGAAAGATTTGTCCTTGGACTTTAAAATCATTTGTTGATTTCTGTGATTGGAAGTTTATCTAATCCATTTTGTTATGATTTTTCATATGCATTGAAGAGGTTTGTAATATGTAATAATGTCTAGTTCATATGTTTGTTCAACCAAATTGAAGGTTTTTGTGATGGTGTATTTAATGTCAAATGCCCAAAAGCCCAATTTTAAGGAAATAAATTGTTGTAGATGTGAAAAATGAGTAAGAAACAAATTGTTGTAGATGTAGTTTCATTACATTATCAAATAGAAAAATTCATTTATTTCAAGTAAATTACTTGTTTTGTAATTACAATAACCATTTTTTTTTGGACAATCTTATCCTTAAACCCTAATTGTTACTCAGACCTACCCCTTTAAAAAAAACTTAAACCTTAATACCCGAAAACCCCCCATAACTAGAAAAAAAAACATTGACCTTCACTAAAGGTTATAAATTTTTAAAATAAAATTCAAAATCTTATCCAAATTTTTTTTTAAAAATAATAATAAGAGGGAATCGACTTTGAAGGTTCTCCAAAAAATGGAGAACCACCCAACACTGAAAGGAACTTATTTAATTATCCTAATACCTAGGCAACTTCAACACACAAAGGTCAAATAATTAATTAGTTTTAAAAATTGAACTTCAACAAGTGAATTTCCAATTTTGGATTTTTCAACAAGTCAAAAATGTATATGTATTAAATGCATAAGAACCATCACATTCTTGTATTGTCCTTTCGTATTCGTTCACTATTCATGCATTTGACTATACCAAAGTTTAATTTTAGGTGCCTTCAATTCCAAAATTTTGAAAATTTGGACATACAAGGTTGATGATTTTTCAAAAATTGAATTTTTAATTATAAAATATGTTCCAAAATCACCCATGTGTTATATTATAGGCCTAAGAACATCTCTTAAGGACAACTTTCCCCTTTCGATGCCTCAAGATCTATGAGATTTAGGACAAATTTCAACTCCTCCTTTACAATTATATGATTAGTAAAGCCCACTTGGTGGGGGATGATCTCAAAATGTGGGGTTGGATTTGGGTACATCCTTTCCCTAGGCCTTTATATTGGAACCTTACATTTACCTTTTAAGCAAGACCTTTTACTAGCTAAGTTTGGCAACCTTCACCCTTCCAATGCTTCTTGATTTATGCATGTTGAAGTTTAAAAAAACCTTCATTCACCTTTTCATTTGCAATATTACTATGGGTACAAGGCACTTGTGGGGGTACATTTTCAAAATGTGAAATTGGATTCAGCTGGTATCTTGCCTCCTTTATTTTGGGACCTTGCATTTCACCTTTTATAGTGAGGTTGTAGATCATAAATGGGTTTAGGATCACAATTATGTATGTTTATTACATAGCTATGAAAATTCATGTTTTTGTTTACACAAATATCTTTTCACCTTTCTATTTTTTATGTATAATTATTATGTCACACCAATTTCCTACCATGGATTTCACACGTTCATAATTATGCCAAAACTTTTAAAAATTAAAATTTCAATTCCTTTCACAATTTTATTTTATGAAACTTTGCATTTATATAATAACTTGTTCTCATCAAGTGAAGGTGTTTCCAAAGGTTGCAAACACTTAATTATATATTGACCGAAATGAAATTAAACAATAATTTTTTAAAAATCTTACACATTAATTTGTAGCATGATTTTTTTAGTGAATTAGCATGTTCAAGTCTTGTACATTAATTTGTAACATGATTTTTTTAGCAAGTCATCATGTTTGAGTCATGCACATTAATTTGTATAAAAATTTTCTTTGTTAATTTTCATGTTTAAATCATGCATATTAATTTGTAATTTTATTTTTTTTGTGAATCACCATGTTTGAATCATGCACATTAATGTGAACAAAAACTTTCCTCATAAATTATCATGCACATTAATTAAAACTATAAGAAATTAATGATGACTTATCAAACCATTTATAAGTAATAAACTATTTATATCGAGTTACAAGGCCTTTTAATGGCTATCTTTGATTCCTTATATGTTAAATAGTTTGAATGTTTTAATCATAGTGGAATTGGGAAGAATGAATGTTGGTTCACACAACATGAGAATTGAAGGATTACATGTGAAGAAGGTTGTAAAGTGTAGGGTAATGCCCCCACTTGAGGGCTTTACCTGTGTAAAATAGAAACTATGACAGTTATTTATAAAAAAAAATTTACTGTGAAACTCGTCAGATATCCTTCTGGTACATGGCGGGTATCACAGTAAAAAGGTTTTAACACAGGCATTTCGAAAATGAAATGCTCGCCCCCAAAATGGAAAGTGCCTTGGCATTGAGAAGGAGTTATTGTGCTTGGTAACGCAGCCTCCCAATAATACACTGGGAAATTCATAGAAAGAAAAAGGCACATTACGAATAAAGACAAAAGTTATACTGTTGTAGTCGCACCTATTCGGGAAGAAATAATTGTAAATGAGGGGAAGTTTCTTGTTGGGTTCTGCTTTGTAAATGAGGGGAAGTTTCTTGTCGGGATCCCAGTTGGAATTGAACATCTCCCAAGCTACTAAATAAAGCCAATAACATCACACTCCATCCAAGAGTTGAATTGAACATTTCCCAGGCTATAAATAAAAGCCAATTAGATCATGGTCAGTTGCAGTGTTTTTTTTAATTTTGCCATTTTTTGACAAATGAATAGAGAAATTTTTGGATTTTTTTTTTCAAAGTGTAAATTTGATTAATTTTTCTATTGTTGGGTTAAATTTTGCCAAAATCTTGATACCCAAAAAATGATAAAAAAGCCAGACCTGGGGGGCAGGGGAATACAGAGGGAAAGGCGGCAGCAGCTGCATCACAATAAATCGAAATCAAAGACATACAAAGGGGGGGGAAGGAAGCACCACCTGATCGTGTCCTTGCCAGGCTCGAAAATCTTCCTATGAAGCCAAACAGTATTAAAAGCTAGATTGAAGAATAGAGTCTCGAGTAGATCTTAGTAGAGTGCTGATGGTGTCTCAAGTAACCATCCAGACCTTCACATGAAGGTTCAGGCCTGCTGAAAATTCTCATCGTGGCTTGGCAAAGTGTTTCCTACACCACTCAGCCCAAATAAAATATAAATAAAAAGGGTTTCCAGAAGGAAGGGGGGTCACAGTGACCCCGCATCCCACTCCCCCAGTAAACAAGCACCCACCAGTGTACCATCCACTGGATGCCTGTCATGACTCCATTGCGAATGAATGAAACCTAATATTTGGTTTCACTAGGTGAAAGAAGGCCAGAGTGAACTAGGGTTTCGTTACTTCACCTTTTTGAGTGAGGCCTCCCAGTGACCATATGAAGCCCAAAAACATGTTAGTTATGTTTGTTCTCTGTATGCAATGGATTTTTAGATGAGTTGAGTATCAAATACCCACCTTGGAAACAACCTCATATAATAAAAGTTATCCGTAAAGTCAGGAAAAGACGACACTGGAACCCCTGTATGATCACACAGGGGATGAGATTTCAAAAATCAGGAAAAATTTAGTAGACTGGGCTTCAACCGGGTATGATTAGCCCCAAATTCGGTGCTAAACTGAGTTCGCCATGTCTTTTTTTTAAATGAACGTGTTCAACCAATCACTGCTGCTGCTATGTGTACTATAACTATAAATGTTCCCGAGCCTCGTGCATTTAATCCTGAGTCTCATGGGTGGGGTTTTTTTCTTTCCTGCAGGATGGTGGGTTTGGGTTTTGGTGATTTTATTTTTTATTTTTCTTTGGGGTGGACGGGGTTCTAGGGGTCCAATAGGTGGGTAGGGGGAGGGGCGGGGGGGCAGAAAGGGCT
>Ga0209611_10014129_pt1 | contig 10759 bp, 7 predicted proteins | sample S1TSphgellanicum_3_FD_187693 | JGI IMG/M metagenome (GOLD analysis project Ga0209611, IMG submission 187693) | Host-associated microbial communities from peat moss isolated from Minnesota, USA - S1T2_Fc - Sphagnum magellanicum MG (SPAdes) (version 2) | ecosystem: Host-associated > Plants > Peat... | reverse complement strand
AGAAGAGTAATGAAGTGAGTATATACCTTGACAATAAGATGCTTCTGATTTGCATGAAAAACTACAGTTGCATTGCACCTGCTGCGTCTTGTGTGTGGACCAAGAGGACTGCTGCTAGATGCATTGCCAGTTTTGGCCACTCAATTACAAAACCTTGGGGTACATTGCTTTTGTTAGCTAAACCCTGAAGAGATCAAAACTGTCTGATATTCATCTAGAAGTTTCACGCATATGTGGATTGAGTGGTTACCTCTCTGAGTTTCTCTTAGGATTATCAGACATACTTTTAAGTGCAAAGTCTGAGTTTCATGTGGAATTATCAAGCATATGTACATTTAGTGGCTTGCTTGGTATTTCTGATTCTCATCATGATTTCTGTAGCTGCCAAACATTCAGCCTCCAATTTGATCCTATGTGCATTGTTTCCCTGTGGCTCTTGCCTCAATGGGCAAAGGATTTGCTAACTCATCAACCTGATGTCTTCGATGCAGCCTCCCATCACTCCTTTGCACATCAAGTCCGCCCAAGGCGGTTGTGTTTAAGGCACATTAAATTTTTTTCAACAAGACAAAACAAAACAAACTACCTTACTTAAGAAAAGCATAAAGTTTGGAAACATGTTGTGCAGTGATTCTTTTTCCAATTCTGTAATGTAGCCAAAGTGGTGGTAATACAGACAAAAAAATGTAGGCACACCCATGAATTAATGAATAGATGAGGTGAATATACACCCATACTAGGTATAATAAGGTATTGCTGAAACAAGTGGCTCATTGCAGAATGGTTCTGCCCTTTATGGCAAGTTAGCAAGTTCAAAGTTCAATTAGTCGTGACAGCTGATAACACCATGTAACTTGACTATGTAATCTGTAGGAAAATTAAATTTGATAATATTCACTAAAAAACTAAAATAATACAAGTAGGTCTCCAGATGTCACTGACAAAGTGGTCCCCATTTCAAGCCAAGATTGTATCCCCAAATCCTACACAAATGCAAAGTCTCTTCCCACTGGGCAGAACCCACAAAAGGTTTGTATTTCAATGTCTACTTAACTATTATTGCCCAATGTGCCCCTAGGGTTCACATCCATGGGCCCCCCTAACCTAGCCACAAACATGGGAAACAAAATTATAATTGCACTATAATTTACATCAATTTAAGGTTGTTTGGCATGGAGAAGAGCTTGAGACAATTTTGAGGGATTTGTAATATATGGGCCAGCCCTTTAACTTTTGCATAGTTTGTATATAGTTTAGTTCATATGTATGAACTATGTGTTGCATGCACAAAATAAAATTCCAAATGATATCTTTTTGGATAGCTTTATTTGATCTTGAAATATCATGAAATCGTTCATCCATTCATTCATCACATTTCATCCACAAATTAAGTTTGGATCATGAAAGTTCATCCATTAAAATTCATAAATGATATTTCATGGATGTCCATCCATGTATATGGATGAAGTGTAAACGCATGAAATAAAACTTAGAGTGGTTCAATTTTTTTGTTTTTTTTCATAACTGTGGGGGTCTTGGGGTCATCTTGTGTAGATGTGCTCCTCTTCCTCCTCCTCCTCCCCGTGTAAATCAAAGGTTGGTGAATCAAGAAAGAACATAGCAACAAGAATATTGAGAGAAGAAGGAAGAGAAGGTGATGAGTCAATTGTTGTAGAATCTTTATTACATGACAAACAATAGCTCAAAGAAATAATGATTGTGGAAGGTGCTTGTAGTTGCTACATATTTGAGAGAGTTGTTTTCCAAGGAGATTCGCATAATTGAATGAAAGAATATGTATACAAAAGAGGAGTTGTGTAGGATATTTGTAGACTTCAAATAGTATACTAGTTGTAAATTATAGTTAAACAACAACTTCTAGTTTCATAGTTTAGCATTGCTTGTATTAATTGGACCATAATTAGAAAATTGTGAACTTATGTAGGAAAGACAATAGCTTAAGTTAGGAAGTGGTAGCTCTCACGTTAGGAAGCAGTGATTAGAAATTAGGAGACTTTGCATGGATGTATTAATATTAGTTATTTTTTGTAATCTATATTGTGAAACATTCTCCCTTTCATGCATAGAATTTTTCACAATATTAGAGTGATCCTCTTCAGAGTGCTACACTAATTGAAATTGTGTGCTCCAATAGAGAGAGTGATGTACATATTTAGAAACATTAAGCCCAATGTCTGGATGATTGGAAATCAATACTGGATTGGAAAACATTGAGTTTGAACATAGTTAGAGCGTTAGGGATTTTGGTTTTAAGTCTGAACATAGTCAAAATCCTAAGAGTCCAGCAAAATTAGAAAACTCAATCATTCAAGTTGTTTGAATGGGGAGTTCAGGTGGTGATAACGTGATTTCAAATCAATACAAGCTATCAGGAGCTGTTAATTATAGAGCCTAAAAGTTTAGAATGAAGAACATTTTGATGCAGGAGATGCTTTGGCATCTTGTCTTGCTAGATTCTACAAGAACAATTGTGGAGCAAAATGCACCAACCACATCACAACAATGACTTAATGTGTTGGTAATCATCAATTTGTTGGTGAAAGATGAGGTTATTCTTCATATCTCTCATTTGGATAGACCTACTACGGTTTGGAACACAGTGAAAAATCTTTACGAAACTGCATGTTGATTCATGTTGAAAAAAAAATTTTATAAGTTGAGCATGCAAGATGATTCTAGCATGTCTGATTTCTTATTTACTATCAAAGAGCTTCTAGTTCAAATTACAGGTGTAGGAGATGTGATCAGAGTTGAAGATGTGGTGTTGATAGTCCTAAACACCTTGTTCGATTTTTACAAGAACTTTGTGCAAGGAGTTTCAGCTCAAGAAACACTACCAAGCTTTGATCAGCTGATGTCCAAACTCCTATAAGAGGCACAAAGAAAAGAACTTTGTGGTGATTAGACCACAACCAAAGAAACATTGTTGCTGAAGTTCAAAAATCTTTTGAAAAAAAAGAAGATCGACAAAGGCACAAATTTCAAACACTCGAAAAATTGCTACAATTGTGGCAAGCTTGATCATTGGGAAAGCACTTAGAGCCAAAGAAGTCAACAAAGACCAACAAGGTTTCTAGCTCTAGAAACAAGCCAACAAGTGATCAAATCAAAGGAAAGGAGGAAGTAATTGAAGCTGATCCAACAACTAATATGATGGAGGATGAATTAAAAAATAGTGTGGATGTCTTTGAGGTGATAATGCTTATTCTAGAACTAGAGAATAACAAGAGTTTAATAGACTTTTACTGATATTTTGATTCAAGTGTCACAAAACATGTGTGAAAAGACTAGTTTAATTTTAAAGGTGTAGAAAATTCTATGAAAGTCCAAAACATAAAGTTTGTTGGGCCAGATTCATGGTGTATATGGAAAAGGCAACATTCAGCTTTCTTCCACTTTTGGAAAAATAAAAACTATCACCGATGTGCTTTACGTCCTAGATCTCAAGAAAAACTTGTTGTCAGTAGGAATGATTGCAGATAGAAGAAACATAGTAATGTTTGACTTTGACAAATGCCTAGTCATACAAAATGAAAATCCAAATGTCGTGATTGCAAAAGGTGTTAGGGATTCGAAAAATAGGCTTTATAGGCTAAAGACTCAATCTATAAAGACATCTGTCCAAACTCTAAAAACATTTGTAACACATGCACACTTGGAAACAAGTGATGCCAACCATCATCAAACCATGTTTTGGCACCGAAGGATGGTTCATCTTCACTACCAAGCACTCTACACAATGAGTAGTTGGTATACCAAGATTGATGAAGGCAATAGGATTTTACATAGGATGCATGATTGGTAAACAATCACAAAAGGCAATTATGCAAAAGTCTAAATTAAGAGCTGAAAATGTCTTGGACTTGATGCACATGGATCTATGTGGTCCTTTTTCCATTCCATCACTATCTGGATCAAGGTACTTTGTCACCTTTACTGATGATTTCAGTAGTAAAACATGGGTGGTATTTCTAAAAAAATAATTTGACACCTTGTTTGCATTCAAAGCTTTCGAAAATGAGGTTGAAAAGTAGATAGGAAAAGTGATCAAAATCCTTAGATTAAATAACAATGGGGAATACATTAGTAGTGCCTTTACTAGGTATTGTGAAGAATGTGGAATCAAAAGGCAGTTTAATCAAGCACATACACCCCTAGTAAAATGGGGTTTTTGAAAGGAAAAACTAGACCATATTTGAAAGGGCCAAAAACATACTGTTGGAAAGTGGATTACCTAAGAGCTCGTGGAGAGAAGTAATAAATATGCAAACTACGTTGTGAAATGATCATTGTCACGGGCTAATCGAGGTTGGACACTGAAAGAATTATTTTTTTTAAAATACCAAAGCTAAAACATTTGAGGATTTTGGATGTGTTGCTCATGCCTTGATTTTGAAAACCAACAAGAAGAAGCTTGATTCAAAGTCAAAGCTTTGCTAGTTTGTGGGTTACAACATTCATACAAAAGCCTACAAGTTGTTTAATCCAAGAACTAGCAAGGTGATTCTTAGTTGTAATGTGATATTTGATGAGACATGCATTGGACTAGGATTCAACAACATGTTTCAACTACCTGCATGTGTTTTGTCTTCAAAACCAAACATTCCAACCAAGGAACTTAGTCACTAACATGGCCAATAAACAATTCACGACATGGTCTAGGCATGTCACCATTATCATCATGAAATCTATGCATTAAAGACCATCATGAGGTTGCAAGGAACAAATCTCCTTCAAACCATGATCTTTTTTTAGAAAGAATCAAGTTGGTAAATGGATCCAACAATCAACATCTTACTGGCCGACAAGCTAGGAGCCCTCATGCATTACAACAAATATTAATAAGAACAATTGCAAGGCATAGGCGCTTTGATAACTTCGAAATTGTGGACTAGGATCATGTTTGGGAACCAATTTCATTTTCAAAAACAACCACAAACAAAAAATGGTAGATGGCAAAGAATGAAAAAATGGATTCCATCTCACATAATCAAACATGGAGATTAATCGAACTACCCTTAGGAAAGAGGTTAATAACAACTAGGTGGGTCTATAAGGTGAAAAATGATTCCATGGGCAACCCTCAAAATACAAGGCTAGATTAATAGCTAGAAGGAATGAACGGAAGGAAGGCTTCAATTTTCAAGAAACTTTTGCACCTATGATCAAGTGGAACACAATTAGGACTATGATAGCTCTAGCCACCCACTGTGGTTGGAAAATGTCACAAATGAATATCAAGACATCTTTCTTGGATGGTGACCTCAAGGAAGAGGTCTAGATGAAGTAACCGGAAGGATTTGAGAAGTTTAGTAATGAACACTTGGTTTGCAAATTCAACAAAACATTGTATGGGCTTTGTCAAGCTCTTTGAGCTTGGTATGAAAAAATTGATAATTTCTTCAAACATTTAAAAATGACTAAAAGTGGAGTAGATTCCAACTTGTACTACTAGCATCAAGATGGAATTTTTTTAATTATCATGTTTTATGTCGATGACCTGATCATCATTGGGAACTTTGAAGAAAAGATTGATTGGTTTAAAGAACAATTGGCAAGATGATTCAAGATGACAAACTTGGGGCAGCTTGGATGTTATCTCGGCATCAACCTTTATTTCATTAAAAAGAGAATGTTTTTGTCCTAAAAACCATATGTAGAAAACATGTTTCAAACATTTGGAATAGCAAATTGTAATCCAACTAAAGTGCTGATGGTAGAAGGCACTTGACTTGAAACAAATATGAATGATCAGAAAGTTGATCCCACCATCTACATGAAGATGGTAGGTAAGCTAATTTACTTGGTACACACCAAACCAAATATTACTTTTTGTGTCTCTATAGTCAATCGCTTCTTAGTCGACCTTCAACTACCTCATCTTAATGTAGTTAAACAAATTTTCAAATATTTGAAGGGTACCATAGATTATGGAATCTTCTACAAGAAGGGAAGAAACATAAAACTAGAAGCTTTTGTGGATGTTGATTGGGCATGTGACATAGAACAACGAAAGTCCACACATGGCTTCATTCTCAAAATTGGAAATTCACTAATATCATGGTGTGGGAAGACACAATCTATGGTGGTCTTCAGTCAAACCAAAATATCGAGCTTTGATGGAAGGAACTAAAGAGGTCATTTGGCTATGAAAACTCCTAAGTGAGCTACAACATGAAAAAGTAGGACCGACAACACTTTTTTGTGACAATATTAGTAGTATCGAAATGGCTAGAAATCTGGTCTTTCATGCTAGGACCAAACACATAGAATGTCACTATCATTTTGTATGGGAAAAAAAAATGTCAGAAGAAATTGACATTGTACACATTGCAACTAATCAACAACAGTAAACATTTTTACCAAACCATTAAGAAGAATGAAATTTGAAGGTTTACATCAAGCAATTGGAATAATTTCAGAATCAATAGTTGTAGCATGCTCAAAACCTTGATCTTCGGTTTGAGGGAAGGTGTAGGATATCTACAGACCTCAAATAGTATACTAGTTGTAAGTTATAGTTAAACAACAACTTCTAGTTTAGTAGTTTAGCATCGCTTGTGTTAGTTGAATCGTAATTAGAAAATGGTGAAACTTACGTAGGAAAGATAACAACTTAAGTTAGGAAGTGGCAATTTAAATTAGGAAGCAACAACTCTCAAGTTAGGAAGCGGTGATTAGGAATTAAGAGACTTTGCATTGATGTATTGATACTAGTTAATTTTCTATAATCTATATTGGGAAACATTGTCCCTTTCATGCGTAGAATTCTTCAAGTTGAAGAAGCTGAAAGAAACCCAAGAAGGCAAAGGCTCTAAAAGCTCCAACTCCACCCTCAAAGAAGTTTGAACAAAAAGCAAAGAAAACAACAATTGCAAGCAATGATGCAAACATAGTGGATCCCTTCACAGAGTCTGGCCACACACCAAGTCTTTCGGCATTTGTTGAAATAGTTCCAGTGCTTCTGCCCTTGGCCACATTGCACATGTCCCAAAATCATGGCAGACCAAGTGATCACATCTGGAGATGGCATCTTGTTGAACAAACCTTGAAGCTTTTGACGTTGGTGTACTCATGCAATCATAATTGAAAATGAGAATTCCAACCTTAACATTTCCTTTGTAAGTAACAATTCAATCTTATTAATAAGCCCCTCGATTTGTATGTCCCTGCCATTCTAGCCTAGGTTGAAAATGCTGACGAACTATGTAGGAATAGAAATTATGCTCAGCCAATGAGGCAATGTGACATGCACCCAAGAGGCCTAGTTTTTTTCTTCTTGGGGCAGATGGTGGTGTATTGGGTTTTTTGGTTTTTTTCTGTTCCCAATGTGTTTACATTGTGTTCTCATCAAGTGCCCAAGGGGTTCCTATCAAGTTCCCAATGTGTTCCTCAAGATCTTCCCAAAAGCACCATACGTTTGTCCCATATGCTTTGCCCAAAGTGGTTATCTTTTCTATAGAGCTAATCCAAAGGGGAGACCCCCCACATCTCTACCTAAAGTGTGAAAACCATTTTTGGGAGCCTAACAAGTATCAATAATTTTTTGGTGATGGGCAGCCAAAATGGCTCATTACAAAAAAAAAGTTCCCACAATCTAATTACTGTAATACACAAATAAATACTAGAGGTTTCCTATACCCCACACACAACTTCAAACAATGCCAAAAATGAACATTGAATAGTTTCAAACTACATAACATCTTCACTTGAATATGGCAAGGTTATTTTGGAACCCAGATAAGAACTAACTACCTAGCTAAAATTGAGTAAAAACAAGTTGAAACGTCCATTCTACCACCGGAATGCAAGAACGAGATGCAGAAAGAGATGATCCATGATTTCCCCAATAACTGGCATTCCTTTCATTTGAATGAGAATTTTCTGGTTGGTCTTTCTGCTGCCTTTCAATTCGATGGGCATTGACAATATTGTCAAAAATGAGCCCATTCATTCGCCATGAACTGACCTTCAATACTACTCTTTTCACACCCACTCTTTCTACTATCATGTAGCATGGAATGGGCCAGGCTGAGCCCATTCCACTAAGTAAGTAGTTGGCATTACTTAATCTGGCATAATCTGCCCACTCAGACCATTACAAAACGTAATCTTCCAGCTTAGACCATATCCTGTAGGTAGGTAGGTCAACAATTCTGGTTCTTAACCTGCCTAGGGAACACGAAGAACAGTCCACACTGGGCTGGAGACTAAATGAGCGAGTGAATACCTAAAACTCGATTTCAGTCCGATCTGCCCAGAATTTTCCAGAACCTCCTTCGGGAGATTGCAGTGCCAGCCACACTGGGGTATCAGCACCTTGATCAACAGTTCTGGGACCGAGGTGGCCGCTAAGGTCTGTGTCCACATGACCAGGGCAGCAGCTGAAGACATTGATGAGCTTTGATTTCCCCCCGGCAGCAGCAAGTCTAGTGTTGTTGTGCAGAACACTCACATAAGCATTGACTGCCATCTTGGAGACAGCGTAGCTGCGATACGGGTATGCATACCCCGCCTTCCTCATGTCGGGCCAATCCCCTTCTTTCCATGTTCCATTTTCCGTTTCCGCCAAGTACGCAGCGACAGACCTGTCCACTAAGTCTTCAGTGATGTGCTCCCGATCGGACAATGCAGTTTTAACCTGATTCTTGTTTCCCAAGTTCTGAATTCATAGATTCAGCACACACACAACAACAAATTATAATTTTTTAATACACGATCAATGAATGCAGTGTGTCGAAGTCCGTTGAAAATAATGTACAAATCAGGATTGATTTTGATTTTTTGGGGTCCGTAGTGATCAATGGTGGGAGCATGATTTTAATTTAAAATCATGATTTCTACTTGTAGGCGCCCAAGCTTGAACGGATGCATGCACATTTGATTGTGCCGAGAATAGTTAAGCCTTATTGCATTTTGGATTGAAGAAATCATCACTGTCTACACATTCCTTTCATAGAAGTACATAGTTCAAGAGATACACATTCCGTCCATAGAATTACATAGTTGAAGAGATATACGTATTGCTTTCATAGAACTACATAGTGTAATTCAAGGACGCTTTGAAGAATACCTCAGGGAGTTTTCAGTTTGGACAAAAGCTTGAATCCTGAAATGCTATGGACCATGGATACACGAGGGCTCAACACAAGTTTACCTTGAGTACACCAGCTCTAGATGACACAACAACAATCCGAGCACCTCCAGGGGTGTTGCGTGCAAGAGGGAGCAAAGCCTTGGTCACATTCTTCACACCGAAATAATTTGTGTTCATAATAGATATTGCATCTTCGAAGTTGGCTCCCATCTCATTGCTCGATGTCGCTGCATTATTGATCTGGAGGAGCAAACGCAAAGCTCAATTAATTAGCCTGTGAGTACAATAGATCTGCATTATCTTTACAATTTTTAACTCTATCTGTACTCAGACAGGGGTTATAGTATTAGGTTCATAAGTGTTTAGGGTTTTTAGGGTATTGAACAGGCTTGTGTGTACGTGTGCAGAAAGAATGTTGTGGCCACTCAAATTGCTGGATTTGGCGGTCTAATTTTATTATTTTAGTTAACCCTAATAGTTAAATGTGTAATAAGATTTTTTAGAGTACCAATGGAATTGCTAGAAAGGGGTCACTTTTTTCAATGTTTAGTAGAAAATGCTTTTGTATGAACACCAAGCCTTTTTTTTCAGACCAATGGCGTTGCTGCATTTGGTGGTTTGAATTTAGTTTTTTTTAGTTATGTTGAGTGAACTAACAGTCAATTTGTACCTGCTATTTTCAGACAGGATTCTAGCACAGTACTTGTGCACTTTGTTTCTTTAGTATAATCATGGTATTATTTAGACTTGGTTCAACTCTCACAAACAATTGAACAGGTTTGAAATGCCAAATTGAACAAAATTTACAATTCTCAGTCTAGCTGAGCTTTGCTTGGTTTGGAGCCTAACTAGTACTACTTCCTACAATATACTAATACAGTTAGTTTACAGGACGATAATCCTCACAACCAATGTTCGCGCGTTTGGAAAGTTACAGGAGAAGAAATTTTAGAATAATATGTTTACCAGAATGTCAATCCCACCGTAAGTCTGGCGCAGCCACTCTGCAAGTTCATGGGCGGACTGTTCGCGGCTAACATCAAGAGCATGGAAAACCACTCGGTCATCAAGCCCTTCGCTTTTCAACGATTCTATAGCTTGTTCTGCACGATTCGCATCGCGAGCGGTAAGTACGACCGTAATGCCCTGTTTGGCTAGCTGGCGTACAATCGCCAAGCCAATTCCCTTGTTTGCGCCGGTCACCACCGCCACCGTATCCTTGGACCACCACTGCCTGAAATTGAACAGTAGTCAGGATCATAGATCGTGACTAAAACAACACATCCAGACTAATTGCAGAAAAACCACGTTTCATTGAAAAGATGAAACGGTTCTGAAACTAGATCCATTCGATGTGGTTTCTTTAATAAAAATTAAAATTCAGCCCCGCGAATGCAGAAGCTCTCGGCTGCAGTTTCGCTTGAAGAGTCCCTGAAGTTTTTAGAGCAATTTTGAAAACCTAATTCGTGAGATCAATTTTTATGCCATTTCATTGATTTTCTCAAAAACCAATTGAGCCGCAACATAAACAAGGAGACAATTGCATGGCCTATTTACCGCTCAACTTCTTGCCCCATATTGTTTTTCAGCTGGATTAATGTCCCTCGCCCTGCTCGCTTTCGGGATCTGCACGACCTCCAC
>Ga0209611_10014127_pt1 | contig 10759 bp, 7 predicted proteins | sample S1TSphgellanicum_3_FD_187693 | JGI IMG/M metagenome (GOLD analysis project Ga0209611, IMG submission 187693) | Host-associated microbial communities from peat moss isolated from Minnesota, USA - S1T2_Fc - Sphagnum magellanicum MG (SPAdes) (version 2) | ecosystem: Host-associated > Plants > Peat... | reverse complement strand
CGCAACAAATGACGTATGTTATATTGTTCTTTCTTATTTTTGTTTTTTGTTTATTGGGTGTAGTGATCTACAAATGCATGTGATGACTATTTAGCCCATGATTTTGGTTCAAACATTAATGGTAATTTGACATATGTACATCATGGATAATGGTTTTGCTTCAAAAATTTGTAGCACCATATGGACCCATGGATCTACATGTCTTGAGAAATAATCCAATTTTGTCTAGGTTTTCAATATGTTTTGAAGTTTGTTGTTTGTAGAGTTTCACTTCATTATACATGTAAGATACATGTTAGAGTTTGTTGATCATGTCATTTTTTAACAATGAATAAATTTCATATGAAGTTCACAAAAAAGCTCCAAAATTGGAAAGGTATGTATCTTTTAATCTAGGTCCCTACATAGACTTTGTGTGTTTTTGTTCTATTCCAAGTGCAAGTCCAATAGCTAGAAACAAATAATATAGTATAAAATATTCCAAGTCCAGGTCCAATAGTTGGAATAAAATATAATAATAAAATATCGAATAATATATTCTAGCTATTCTATTCCAAGTGCATATAAATTCACATTCATCAATACAATCTACCGTTGATTGAACAATAAAAGTTGTAGCTTTTTAAGTGATTTGTAATATATGGAATTTAATGGGTCAATTTTAGAATTTGTAAAGAAAAAAAATGTGGTTGGTATATTTAAAATTAGACCTTGGTCATGTGCTGAATTATTGTTGATGGATGTTTATATGTTCCATGTAAGAAAAAAATATTATATATAAAAACAAGGCAAAATGTAGCCATTATAATTGTTGTTATGTACTAGGTTCTTTAGAGAATTCTAGGAGCTTGCAAGTGATGCCTTATAGTCTGCCAAGGTATAATTTGTCTCACCAAAGCATAGTGATTACCTTACTATGCTCAAATGAATGCACTAATTTACTAGTGATGATTGGAGCCAACACAAAACCTTGTGCACATTTGTTCATGATTGCGGAAATTTTCCATGTTGAAATTTGTTTCCATGGACATATTATTAACATTGAAAATTTCCCTTTAAGCATTGAAGGGTAAAAATAGAGTCAAAGGAAGCACCTAATTGAGTGGACACTTTTAATAATGATATTTTTGTATGTTTGAAAGATCACAAATTAAGCATAATAATTTGGATTGTCATAATTATGTTTGAAATATTTTTCATGAATTATAAAGTTTATAGGCTCAAAACTTGACACAAATCAAAATTGTTTTTGCATGTTCAAAGCAATGAAACCTCGAGAGTCCACAATCCTTGTTTTTTTCAAAACATTTTTTTAAAAAACCAAATGTGCACCGTTCCTTTTTTAAATTTAAAAACAAAAAAAAACAAAAAAAAACATTGATGATTAGAAGGGTGAAAGGACTTGAATTAATAAAAATATTTTTATAATTAATTTGAGCACATTTGGTTCAAAAGTGTTTTTGACCCTAAAAAAGACGAATTTTAAAAATGTGTTTTAAACAAAAGTTGTTTATGTTTATGTGATACAGGGCATGAATGCATAATATGCATGATATAAAATCTATTTGTAGTAAAAAAATCCATTTATATCTAAAATGTAATGTTAAAGGGGGTACTCAAAATACAAATTTTAAAGTTATAAACCAACATAAAAATGACAAGTGTCATGTGTAATCTTGAAAAAAGACTTTTACCTGGCACCCATAACTGCTTTGACCGTGCTTTCACCTAATACTTTTGTACAAACAAATTATCATCATAACAATAATAATAGTATATTATATAAGTAACCGAGAACTTTGGGATCATTTTCATTATAATCAACAATCATAGTGTATATGATATGCACTAAAATAGTCATTTGGAAATTATACCAATGTTGTTCTTATACCTTATTTTGTTCTTTGAAACTATAATTTTTTACAAAATCTATTGAAAAAATTATTTCACCATCCTTCAATTTTAAAAAACTAATCTTATAAGTCGTATCTTGCCACTTCGCCATGGGATTATGCATCACAAATTTAGCAATTTTGGGTGCGACATATGTACGAATTTTTTTTGGACTAATTCATTTTATTTCCAACCTTGTTACTTCCTTTCACTCCCCACTTCTAGTTGTTTTTTGAGCAAAAAGTTTGTGCCATTCTATAACATTGTTAATAATAGGATCCATTTTTTTATTACAAAGTGGTAGATAATGGAACCCCCAATGATTGAAACTTGTCTTAATCTCTACCATCTTTTGATGATAGCAACAACAACATGAATTGGATTCCTTCAACTTCCACACAAAAAATGACTTCAATTTTTTGAAAGCAGTGAAGCCCACATGCACTTGTGATGTTGAACTCAAAATCTGGCATAAAAATCCCACTTCCAACACACAAATGTAACATATATTAGATTTGGTGTAAAAATCCAGCTACCAACACACAAATGTAACATACATCAAACATGATTTTACACACATCCAAGGACTCAAGTGTGTTGTTTGTCCAAACAATAGATCACTATCTCAAAACAATGTGGACCCAAGGATTCCACACCTATATGTTCAAACACTAAATGATTATCAAAGGACTTCATGGATCCAAGGATTCCAAATTAATACATGTCCAAGCACTAGATCATTGTTTCAAGATTGCATGGACCTAAGGACTCTAGGCTTGTGTACATGTCCAAAAACTAGATCATTGTCTTAAAATTGCATGGACCCAAAGAGTCCAAACATTAGATCATTGTCTTAGGATTACATGGACCCAAGGACTTTAAACTTGTGTACATGTCCAAACACTATATCATTGTCTCAAGACTACATGGAACCAAGGACTCTAGACTTGTAAGTCTAGACATTATTGAGCTCAAGATTATGTCTAAGCTAGATTATTGACTCGTGTGTCAAGTAACAATCATTAAACTATTTAACTTCTAAAATTCCATGCCCAAGGATCCAAAACTTGTATGTGTCCTTACATAAATGCATAGGCCACATGTATCAGGAGAAAAATGTCCTTACAATATCAAATTCAAGATTAGATGTTCCTAGTTTCTAAACAGTAATAATTATCATGTACTTTTGTAGAACTCAAGACTATATAACATATTTACTATTGGACTTTAAACACCATCTTAAGAATTGGCGACAATATTTTGACAAAAGCAAGGATTAAAGACATAAATTTATAACTAAACACAAGTAATTTGAGAATTGAAAGGACTAAGGAAAGGAGTTTCAAAGTTTCAAAGTTTAAAACAAATGTACTTTCAAACTACAAGTTTGATTTATATTTGGACATTCTATGGTTCATCATAATCATTCAAACCCTTTTGGAACTAGAAATAAAACCTACACACAACATGGGAAGTTAAGTAAGTAAATGAAATCCAGTAATTCAAGACCCTCTTGAATTTCAAATTGCAAATTTCTAGAACAACATTTAGTAAGTAAACTTACAAAAATTGATTTAATCATATTGACTTGGGCAAAGACAAATGGGTGAAAGCAAAAAAATAAAGGATCCAAGTAGTGTGTGGACAATCCTTGAAAACTATTTTTTGAAAACTTGAAAAATCACCATGGGAACACTATATATATATTTCAAATAAGTTATTATATTTTCAAAGTTGCAACTACAAAATTTTCATGAAAATTCACCCTGTTTTAAGAATCTTTTTATATGTTTAAAACACTCAAGAATAGTCTGATAAATTAATTCCAATGTTGATAAAAACTCAAAAATGAAGGATTTGGCTATTGTCATAGTGTGGGTGCAGGCACTAGTTCACCTAATCCTAAAAGGGTGTGGCTTGCAAGTAATAGATAGAGGGAAACAAGGAACAAACCAATACTAGGAAGAAGTAGGTATACCAAGTTGCTAGTTGGAATAGAAGGAAAAAGGGGATGACAAAGCGAGAAAAGAAGGCATTAAACAAGAACTTTGTAGCATCAACAAAACTACTAGAAAACGAAAAAGCACGGGTAAATAAAACCACCAAACCAATTAACAAACAATCAGTACACTTGCATTAATGGCTGTCACATGAGATGGCTAATGTGGCCTGCAGGTAGATGGCCAATGCTGTAGGTACCTAAAAACATCTGCAAAATTCTATGAGGTTCTGATCTTACCACATTTCCCTTCGCATTATCCACGTGGGAAATTTTGTTCTTATAACTACATTTCATTAATGCTCATTGACATTTCCAGTAGCTACAAGCCAGTATTTGTTTTTCTCTAATTTCTTGGTGGAGGCTAAAGCCAAGATTGCGAACATCCCTACGCAGATTCAAACAGATTTCGTCAATTTTGGCGACAATATTTGAATGAACTCCTAAAACTGCAGCCAGTAGACATAATTGTCGCCACACCCTCCCCCAAAAGACCAGTTTCCAATTGCTTATAAGAGGTTTTAAATGAAAAGCCCCCTTTTTTTCCCTTTGAATTGGTAGCCAAGGTTTTTCAAAAGTAGAAATTTGCTGATAATTCGCTAGAAAAGAAAATAGTGCTCCAAGCCTGCTAGTTTTCTGCCCTAGTGGTAGAGTAATAGTGCGTAATTTAGAAACCTGCAACTTGGAATTATACCTGACAAATCCCAACAAATGTTTTTGGCATTCCCTATAGGGAAAATAATGGAAACCTATAACAAATTGAAGTTGAATTAAGAAAACACAGGCAAAACTCTCCAAAGGAAGCATGGGATTAATATTTCAATGTTTTATTATAATTATCCCCCTGTGAAATCAGGGTATTTTTTTTAGCTTTGCCAGGTAGCTGAACATGGCAACCAACCAAATTTGGCTAGAGATCAGATTATTTATTTATTTTTTCCAAACTCCAGTATACACTTGTGACATAAATAACCTATGCTCTAAGTATGGCGAGTTCCAATACTTTTTTTTCTCCTCCAAATGTGTCAAATTTTCGCTTTTTTCAAGAAAACATCCTTTTGATAGTTTGTAGCCTTTTTTTTTCATGAAGCGGTGAAAATTCGCCATTAAAAAAAAACCTATGTGAAATACGAGGGTCTTTGTATTTTCCTGTTCTGAAAAAAAATCATTTCATGTTTGCATAGGGGAAATTCAAATTTTCGTGATGGCCCCACACGGAATCCCAAAAAAATTATCAATTACAATTTCTCCCTGTCAACTCATCGGTGAATATTCATTACGCTGTTGTCTATATTTTCTCTATTACCGATTTTGTGATAATTTGGGGTCCATAATTTGTCCTTTGCATAATTGGTGGTGCTGCACACTTGTTACTAAGCTGGCAGTTTCCCACATGCTACTGGCAACACCATAGTATGGAAGGCACATAATGCTTCTGCCTGCAGTTCAGTTCAATACTAGAGTCTCCATAAACGCCCTGTTCAGCCTTTTTTGTTCTATAGTGTTTGGATCATCTTACAAATTATTCACAATTAATTCTTTATCACGCTTCTTAAGGCAGGCCTTGGGTGAACAAACCCCACTTTGCAACCATGGTAAAAATCTCAAATTTTTTAAAAATTATTTCTAAATATTAGAAATGTCTCATGCTTAGACTAAATCAAGGTTTTTGAATTCAAATCTAACATTTTGTGGGCTTAATTAATATGGTCCCTAAAAGGTTTTAATGAAAAGGTGAAGCTACCCATGTGGGTGTGTAATTTGATGTAGTTCAACTATTACCTATGTAATTATTTAACTATAAGTTTAATAATTTATTTGTTAATAAGATTTTATAATTTAATTTGATCATAGTGTTTGGTTTCCATATGAAAATTTATGTGAAAATCATGAAGGTGCATTGATTTTCACAAATTAATTTATATATAAATCATGTAAACTTTTTTTTTGCATATGGAGGTGCATTGATTTTCACATATTAATTTATATATAAATCATGTAAACTATTTTTTTGCATATGGAGTTGCATGCTAATTATACATAAACAATAAAAAGGTGAATTTTTTATTATACAAACAAAAACATAAATTTTCCATAGATATATAATAAACATACATAATTTCGGTTATAAACTCGTTCATGACTAACTAGTGCTTGTTCTTATTAGTGGTTGTATTAACCCCCCAACATGAAACAAGCCCAATATGAATTGCTTTTTAGTGTAAATTTTTTTTGTCTTAAAGTTTCCAAAATTATGCCCAAAATATGTTTGATTTGAACTTAGAGACCATGATTTCAGCGATTTTCTCTTGAAAATTTTTCGCCATTTTGGAAAAAATATTTTCAAAAATGAAATATTTTGTCAGAAGTTCTTTATTTCTGTTGAAGACAACTCCCCAAATTTTTTACAATTGCTCACAACATGAAAGGGTGCTTAAGATTTTATATTTTCATATTTTTAATATTGCAAATTTGACAAAATTTATGTATGGACTATCACCAATTGAACAACATCACAAAGTTGAAAAAAAAAACACTTCCTGATTTAGTTTAAGAATATTTAAGAATAATTTAAGTAGATTTTGAGCTTTTTTATTTACCATGGCACCAACGTGGGACGTGGTTCACTCAAGACTGAGGAAGAGGGTTGGGATTTTCTTACCGATTGTTCGCAAATAACCTACTCTCTTACCGATTATTCACAAACAACCTACCTACTTCCACTGTACTTCGGAGTTCATTCAAGTATCTCCACCCAGAGAATTAAAATGGCTACTGCACTACAGTTTTTATGAAATGTAATGTTAAAATAATGTGAGAGAGTCATTGCGCTTGTGACCATAGTACAGTGCCCTCCAGTAAAGGTCCTTTTATGAAGGTCATTTACGAAATACTGCACTTTTGTCAGGTCACTTTCATAAAAATGGGTTTGTAGGACTTGACTTCTAGCCACTGTACACAAAATGTGCACCACTTTTTCTTGGTTTGGGAAATTGTCGATAAGTGCATAAAGGGCCCTCCATTGATGGCAACCTCCTAATTCCATGGGCTGGCTCGCCCCTATGGCACTAGCCTATGTAGATGACATCACCTGATAATATAGCAACCAACCTGTTGTCAGTCCTCCTAGCTTCACTTAGCCTAACCTACTAGCATGGGCAGGGCAAAAAAATTCTAGCCCTCTAAAGCTTGAATCACAAATGCACAACTTCTTTCTGCCATGAGAATTCTCACTCAAACACCGCAACACAGAAGAAATCTTTTCACTTGCACAGACCTACTACACTCTATGAGCTGTCACGTTTCAAATTAAAAATGGCTACGCTTGAAGTAGAGAGAAACCATTTACCCCAAGGTGAATCTGATAACCTTTCAGGGACGTCTAGTAGGGTTTAGAGTAGTGGAGTGTAGAACCAACACTTCCACTACTGGTACCAGCAGTGAAAAAGCAAATTTGTACATTTAACATTTCCTAGCCTCCCCTCATTTAATTTGACATTTCCTAAGTTAAATATAGCCACTATGAGATGTGCTTTTTGTAGGTTATATAGAAAAAGGGGTACAGGGCTCCTTCCATCAGTGCAACAACAGAGAATAATTGGTGACCCCCTCTTTTGCACTAAATATTCCTGAATGAGCACTGTTTGGGCATCGCACTGTGATGACACAAGTGAGAAATGAAAACAATTTGTAAGCCTTAGCCATTCTTAGATATGAGGTCAGCAAGGGAAATCATTAGGTAATGTAGGAGTGATATCAAAAATAATGAGAGGACAAGATGAGCCAAGTCCAGGGGATCCAATGCAGCTGCTATGTGGCCTTCCATCAAACATCACAAAATTATATGTGAAACTTAGGCGATTTAATTTTCTTTTTCCTCAAGATTCCTTTTGACAAAATAGAAAGGGCTAAATTAAAAATGCTTTTTGACAAAAATTCACCAATAAAATTAAAAAGTTGACTATGATCCCTCACTGAAAAAGGTCAAGGTACCAGTGTGGGACCTAGGTGCAGGTTCACCATGGCCCCCTCTTTCTGCATGCCCATTTGATGCTTTTGACTCTTGCAATGCTGTGTTGATTCCACTGAAAATTTAACTTTTCCTTCCAACTTGTCGACCCATACAATAGAGTTATCCACAAAGTCACCCTGTTTTTGGGCCACCTTTCACCCTCAAACCCCTCTTTCAATAGTATCCGCAAAATAATAAAATTTTATTAAATTTGGGTATAAAATGTTGAAACTCAGCATATAATGCACAAGCTTTGAGACTAGTTATAATAGTTGTGCAAGTAGGAGCAGTGAAAATATATGTGGCAGCAGGGAGTACTATTAGAATGGCAGCTAGACCTACAAAAGCAATGAGAGAGCGCATAATAAAACTGTAGAAATTTCTTAATAGGCTAGGTGTGAGTGTCAACCTAATAGTTATTTTCCTTTACAAAGCTAGCACATGGAAGTAGCCATCTAAAATATGGCTCAGGAAAAAAGAAAGACAAGATGAAAAGGTAAAAATCCCTCCTAGAAAAGATGAGAGTTCTCACACCTACTCCTTAAGAGAGATAAGAAAATTAATCCTATTCATAGGTATAAGAACACTCTTATGCCTAGTGATTTAAATATGTTTACGTTCACTCTTTACAATGAGGAAAGCAAGTAAAACCCACTGGTGGAGGACATTCTCAAAATGTGAGGCCAAACTCGCTATAGCCTTCCTTACGCTCTTTATTTTGAGAATGCTTTGCACACCCATGAGGTTTTACCTTACACTAACAAGTCATACTCAAGATGGTGAAGGTATAATGGTAGATGTCAGTGTGACTTGAAAATGTGTCTGTTCTTTTTTAATGTGAACAAGTTCTAAATGGAAGTTTGGATGAAGGAGTAACTTAATGGATGAAAAGCTATAAGGTTTTGGACTGGTGAAAAGTGCCAAAGCAAGGGACAATTGATCATCATGAGGCATTGAAGGTGTTGTTCTTTATTTGTAGTGTTTTTTGTTTTTTTGATGTTTTGTTACTTGCAGATGATGAATTTTATTTTTATTTTTTCATGGTTGTGATGGCAATCGACGTTGATCAGATGGGAATCCTGTATTGTTTTGGAGCTTGTGGTTGATGGATTTCGAACATTACAATATATGAAGAAGTTTTCAATTGATGTGAAGTTAAGTTCTTAGATTTGAGTTGGAGTCTTTTTTTGCATTTGTTTTCATTGTTGTTTCAAGTTGGTTAAGGTTTGTTTTTTGTGGTTCTTCTCACAATAAGTTCCAAAATGAAAGTTTGTGAAGGATGAATGCCCTAACTCCATGGAATTTTTAGAGTAAAAGGTACTATATTTCCATAGTGCCATTGTTTTAGTTCAAGTGTATATAAAACATGTTATATAATATAGGGACCAATTGAAGAAAATGATGAACAAATAAGGGATTTCGAGAGCAATTTGATTATGGCATTTGGGTTGGGTGGAGAAAGATGTTACGTTGTTGGGACAGAGTGGTGGTGTGTGTGTGAAAAGGGAATAACCGCTCAAGCGGGAGCTTTAAAGGGGATTGTTGTGTAACCTAAAAAACCTTAAAATTGTTGGACATACTTGCAATGGGTGATTTGGGTTGTTATTATTTCTTTGTACAACTTCTTGAAATTGAATGGTGGGAATGGAAAGGATTTCATGCTCTAGGGTTGTTTTGAGAATTATAATTGTTATAATGCAACCAATGGGTTCAAAAGAAAGAAGCTAGAGTGAATTAATTCTTCATGGTCCATAGTTTAGATGTTATAGCTATTGTTCAATTCAACATTGGATTATTGTTACGTTTTTTTCTGGAATTTCATCAAAGTTGGTTGTTAATATTAAAATTTTAAAAATGTGTAAAAAATGCAATATAAACCAATAAAAAATTTCCATGTGGAAAATGCAGTCCTTGGAAGGACTTGGCATGATTGGCTCATTTTTCATGTTCTCACCCAAATTCTAAACATACATTGAAGATGCAAATCAAAATATTTCAATCCATTTCATAACCAGCTATCCACCTATGGTATGTCCCTCAGAACCAGAACAGCCAGCAGAAACCTTTGGTAATGCCATATGCTTTTGATCTTAATAGAATTGATGAAACCATAGGTTGGAATGTGCTAAATGTAACCCAATATCAGTTGTTGAATTAATCAATTTTTCCTTTTGTTTTGAGGAATCCAAAACCTTGAAAGTCATGATCCTAAGATAATCCACAACTGAACAGATGGCATTTTACAAACCATTCAGATTTGCTTGATGCTGTGGAAAGAGTATTTGGGACATTGATGAGAAAGTATGGATTCTCCAAGGATTGTTTACGAGTCAAAGTTGCAAGTCTTTGAAATAAAGGGTATCTCACTTCTCCCAATAAAACAGAAAACAAAAGTCCCTTCTTTTTTTCTTTTTAAAAAAACTTTAGGGGCTTTGACTCACACACTAGCAGACTTGGTGTTTGCTGTAATATCATGAATAAAGTTCACATGGGTGTTTTCCCAAGTTCCTAAAATTTCTGTCAATTCGAAGGAAACCTAAATGGAAGTTGCTAGTCAAAGTTTTTTGTGTGCTGATAATACCATGTTCACATACATTCCAGAATCCAATGAAATTCCTTTACATAAGCCACAAATTCTTCAAATGAGGTCTAGGGTTTGCTTATTATGATCATCAGGTAGTGTTGTCATGTTGTATAATAGGTGGGCTACTTTTACTCAACAAAACCAAAGTATCTGTGGGGGATGAACATTTGCCTTAGCTAATGTTATTTCATTATCATGCAGGAAAGATTTATGATCCAACTTCCCGGTCAGAGTTATCTATTGCAAGACAAAAAACATTCACTGGGAGTAT
>Ga0209611_10014122_pt1 | contig 10763 bp, 8 predicted proteins | sample S1TSphgellanicum_3_FD_187693 | JGI IMG/M metagenome (GOLD analysis project Ga0209611, IMG submission 187693) | Host-associated microbial communities from peat moss isolated from Minnesota, USA - S1T2_Fc - Sphagnum magellanicum MG (SPAdes) (version 2) | ecosystem: Host-associated > Plants > Peat... | reverse complement strand
CCAGCTTGTCTCATCATCCAGACAGGAGGCCTTTCCACTTCTTCTCCTCGTACGGCTCGAAGGAGTAGAGGCTCAGTAGTGGCATCCACCTCTGCAGCAGCTTCCCTAGGCTCTGCACAGTGGACAGTCAAGTTTGTTTGCAACGGAATTCGAACTGCCAAATGCAGCAGCACAATTGCTCGTGGAGTGCAAGCTTCCCGTGTCACAACAACGACTACTACCATCATCTTTGGTCCACAACACAAACAGGGAATCCGACATTCCTGATGATGTTCTCATCATCTTCATCAACTAGAAACAATGCGTCCGCTTCCATTCAGAACTACAGCGAACGATTTACACAAAGGAAGAATCCATCTTACCAGCAGAAAGAATCTGAGCAGTACATGAAGCTCGTCGAGGACTAGTTCTTCCACCTCTACAGAACTTCGCCCCGCTCCGTGTTTTCTTCTCCGCCCACAAAACACGCTTCTGTGCGCGCGACAGAGGACTGCCGGAAGACGACGATGACGACGCTGAAGCCACGGAAACAAAACCACCAGAAGTCGAAAACGGCGGAGCTGCCATAGCTGCCATAACCATATCAAGCTTCATAGCTTGCATGTAACAAGAAAGAAGAGATGGGAGCTTTCCAAGATTTCTCCTACAAGACTTTCTCCTCTCGCAAACAACAACACACTTTCTCTCCACCGAGAGACCTTCTCACCACCACCTCTTCTGATCCCCGCCACACTCCGAGAAGAAGAAAGTGTTCCAAAAAACAGCAACAGCAAGCAAATAGCGCTTTCTTCCTAATGCTCTTCTAAATAATTTCAGCAACAAACAAATGCAATCGGCAGCAACAAGAGCAACCGAATTCCCGCAGCAACACGGTCTTCGCTGCGACGGATTTCCGCAGCGAAACGAAATCCGCGCGCGCACGGGGGAAGAAGATGAAGAAGTGTTATCTACAAAGGGATTTTGTTGTTACTAGAGCTCAACAGTGTGAATAGGGCATCCAGAAACTCCCTGTTCACACAATACACGATCCATTAGTTGCAATCCCTCCACAGTGTAAACAGGACACATATAGGGTTTAAGTTTTTTTGACCAAGGGCGGTTTGGGTAACAATTAGAGTTTTGATAGTGAAAACAAAAAAAAATTGGTCATTAGAATTACAACGAAATACACCACATTTTCAAAAAATTACATTTGCTTCAAAATAATGAAGTTTATCAATGTGAAAGGTTTACTCCTAACAATTACATGTCTATTCATTATTCACATATGCAAAACATGTTTGTTCAAAATTGAGCTTTTGAGCACATTTGACCTTGAGATACTAAAAAGACTAATCTCTTTCAAAATCCTAAAAGAAAATTAAGTTAATCTTTCAACATTTTTTCGAAAATCATTTCAATTGTGAGTAATCATTTCATGCAAAGAAAATTGTTGAATTTACGCATCATCACTTTGGTTGAATCAAACTTGACCTCAAAATCCAATCACATTAAATTCATAAAATCTAAATGTCACAACCCTACATTGAGGGAGTGTGAAGATGAAACTCACACTCCCAAAATTGGGACTTGGGAGTCCTTTGGGATTCCTGAAATTTCAAAGTTTCATTGCAAGGGTCAAAACACCTTGCATTGGGGTGTTCTTTATATCATTGGAAAGCTAGCAAAGTGTAGATGTCAAAAAGGGCTCACATGGCTCATTTGGACATTTGTAACACGAGTTATAGCAAAAAGAAAGGCTAAGAGTCAAACTAGCATTTTGACTCCCAACCACTAAAAGTCGAGAATTGACCTGACCTCGGTGCGTGTAGGGGAAGTGTGATACATCGTTGGAAAGCTCTCAAGGAAAACTACAAGTTTGCTTTAAACCTCATCCCAATCGAAGGTTTAAACAAAAAATTATGACCTCGCAAAATCCCAAAAGTCCAAACCGAGACAATTTCGAGACTCCTCCTTAGGAGTCCTGGGACAAAAAGCCATTTGGATGTGGGTGCCACAAAGAAGCACAAAATATACTATCTGGGGAAAGGTGGTGGCTTTCCCCGAGTCCGGGCCGTGATGAGTCATGTGAGTCCAAAGTTACCCGTGGCTTATCCTAGCACCAAAGGTGCTTCAAAAAGTGAACTAACTAACTTGTTGGTTGGTTTGATGTAGGTTCGAATAAGTAAGTAAAGCTTGTCACTCTTCCTACTCCCATCCCAGAGCTTCGGCACACCCCTCTACCCCTTTTAGTGCTGAAAGTTGGGAACGTGCCCCGAGTTCCTCACAATTTCGTTGTTGAGTAATTTAGATCCTATTTAGGTCTAATTAAGAACTTGGGAGCGCGTCAAAATCCAATCACATATGATTTCAAATTCCAATCACATCTAAACTAAAAATTTAACCATGTTTAACCTCAAAATCTAATCACATATGGCTTCAAATTCCAACCAAATCTAACTTCGAACTCCAACCACATCTAAAATTGAAATATGAAAACTCATCCAACATCAAATTGACCCATAAGACAACAAATGGGGCTCCAACATATGATTCCAAACAACGGACAATTCAATTCCAACAAATGACAATAGTTCCAACATATGACATAAAATTTACAAATGATTTCAACTAGAAACATATGACTCCAATAACAAATCACAACTAACATCCCAACCTTAATTGAACCCTAACTTAAGACCATAAGGCCTTGATGCTAGGTTTTGCACATTTCATTGCAAAAAAATTATAATAGATGTGAGATCAAAGAAATATTATATATTACAATGTTATGCAAGTGTTCAACTACAACATAGCATCACAAATTCAACCAACAAAATAAAATCATTAAATTACTTACATAAATAATAAATAATAAATAATAAATTGTCATATATATATATTGATATTGGACATTGAAATAAAAAATTAAATCTAAAATTTTAACAATGGTCACATGAAATCAAAGCTTGAATCATCTTTAACATATCATGTTTCCTCAAACATTTTTTGATGAGCCTTCAATCAAACTTACTTCAAATGTTAAAAATTCAACCTTGTTTTTAGGCTTCAATTCAACTCAATTGTCAATGGTTCAATTCTTGATGATGAAAATAATTGATCCAAATTATCAATCCCAAGCCTAAAACATTTTAGATTTGTGATGATTATAACACTAAAAATTTATTTTATCTTAACATGTGATCTCACAATGTCAAGAACTTGATGAATGAAGAATGGGACATGGGGAAATTCCAAATGATTTTACACTTTCAAAAGGAAATAAATGTAATTATGTACATTATTGAAAAATTAATTAAATAAATTTTAATCATTTCATTTAGACAAAATTTTCAATAAATATGAATTTTCAAAGTTCATGTTTTTGTAATGTTTAAAATAAAGTATTTGATAGATAGAATGCAATGTAACACATTATCACAACAAATGTGGTGGCTTGATGGTTGGTAACACACCCTCAAGCTCCTTAATGGACTCAAAGGTGAGTCCAAATTAAAAACAGCGGAAAAGCAAATAGTTGGTGCACGTTCCCTAACTCGCAGCACTTTAAGAGGGTAGAAAGGTGTGCTAGAGCTTCGAGATGGGATTAGGAAGAATGACAAACATTAACTACTCACACGAACCTGCACAAAACCAACATAAGGTGGTTAGTGCATAGTTGGAGCATTTTTGATGCTTAGACAAGTCACGGGCAACTCAGACTCACAAGACTCATCACGGCCCGGACTTGGGGGAAGCCACCACCTTCCCCCTTATAGTATACTTTGTGCCTCTCCACGAGGCCCACATCCAAATGGCTTTTTGTCCCGAGACTCCTAAGTGAGAGTCCCGAGATTGCCAAAGTCGGGACTCCCACGACTTTGGAACCCCATAACTTTGTGTGTAGACCTCTGATTGAGATGAAATCAAAAGAAAAGTTGTAGCCCTCGTTGAAAACTTTTCAACAATATGTGGCACGCCACCTACACATAAGGAAATTGGGTCGATTTTTAACTTTTAGTGATCGGGAGTCAAATTGTCAATTTGACTCCCATCCTTTCTTTTGGGCATAACTTGTGTTTTTAGATGTCCAAATCGGTGATGTGAGCCCATTTTAGACATCTAAATTTCAATAGCTTTCTAATGATATAAAGAACGTCTCAAACCAATGGGTTTTGACCCCCTGCAATCACTCCTTGAAGATTCGGGAATCCTTCGGGACTACAACTCCCCGAGTGGGAGTTGCCTTGGGAGTGTGAGGGTTCATTCTCTCACATTTTCCTACATTCCCTCTTATCTCGCCCTCTTGCACCCTTGCCTTGGTTGCGAGCCTAAGGTTAAGGTTGAAAATGAATTGATCCAAATTATCAATCCCAAGCCTAAAACATTTTAAATTTGTGATGATTCTAACACTAAAAATTTATTTTATTTTAACATGTGATCTCACAATGCCAAAAACTTGATGAATGAAGAATGGGAGATGGGGAAATTGCAAATGATTTTACACTTTTAAAAGGAAATAAATGTAATTATGTACATTATTGAAAAATTAATTAATTAAACTTTAATCATTTCATTTAGACAAAATTTTCAATAAAATATGAATTTTCAAAGTTTATGTTTTTGTAATGTTTAAAATAAAATATTTGATAAATAAATGCAACGTAACACATTATCACAACAAGTGTGATGACTTGATGGTTAGGGTGTATACTTCCATTTTAGAAGTCAAAGGATCAAACCTCACAAATGGTGTGCCTATGTTCAACAATGATAAATTGACCAAACATTTTTTTATGTAGTTCCCTAAAGTAAATGCATACTTAGGTTGATTACATGGCCTATGTACCTAGGTTAGGTTTTTAATCTAGCATAGGTAGTGACATGTGTCAATAATTCATAAGCTAAAAATCATGAAATTATCAATAATATTAAATATTATATTAAATATTAAATAATTTAAATTTAATTGATTTTCATGTTGCCTAATTAATTAACTAGCAAATGAAATGACTTGATAAATTTGTATTTCACTAGGTACTAATGAATCAGTTCATTGTCCATAGCAATTGGTCTTTGTTCATTTGTAGGTTGACCAATTTCATCATGGTAAAAATGTTCAAATTAAATCTAGTGAAACCCGGAATGAATTAAGATGCATTTTAATGTAGTGTCCTTGGTGTGTTCCCAACTTCTTTTTATGTGTATTCAATTTTGATTTATGTGGCGTTGGTTCTTTTTGTGTGGGTTTTTGAGTCCTCTTCTATGGGTTTTCAAGTCTTCATTGTTGTATTAGGTATTAGGTATCTTTGTGTTCAACTTTCAAAACATCATTAATACCATTCATATTCACTATTGCTACAAAATTTATGTGTACTCTCTTTATATCTAATTTGTCATTTTGTTGGGCTTTTTTATCAAAATTTTCAATGTGTTTAGGTTTCTTTGTGTTTGGCTTTTAAAATGTCATCAATAACATTCATATTCATTATTGTTACAAAATTTATTTGCATTTTCTTTGGTTTAGTTTGTCATTATGTTGGGTTTTTTTAATCTATTTTTTCATTATGGTCAAATTTCATTATGTTTGGCTCTTAGAACATCATCATAACATTCATATTCATTATTGTTACAAAATTTATGTGTACTTTCTTTGTGTTTAGTTTGTCATTAAGTTGGGCTCTCTTATTTTAGTTTTTCAATGTGTTCAAATTTCTTTGTGTTTGGCTCTTAAAACACATTCTAAAAAAATTGTGTTCATTGCAACTTGTCCAATGCAACTACAAAGTGTTTGATGCAATTAAATTAGAACTATTTGAATTGCATTGGACATGATTTTCTTATAGTGACGTTGTCAATAGCCTTCATATTTATAATATTCACCCTTGTTGAAAAATCTTTACATGTATTCTCTTTATGTTCCAATCATATTTGTAATTTGGGTTGATTTTCTCCAATTATTGATGGTAAACAAATGTTTGTGGTGGCTTTATTTGTCATGTTCATTATGATGGAAAATCTACATCATGATGGATGAAAGTGATGGATAAGGTTCTGGATGAAAGTTATCCACCACTTTCATCCAATAAATGTGGACTTTTTGTCATATCAAATATGAAAAATATGGATGAAAGTTTAGAAGGAAAAATTGGATGGAAAAATTAAATGAAAAAGGATGATTTAACAATGTTTGGGATGAAAAAATGGATGACATTCATATAAAAATAAATGGAAACGATGAATGGATGTTGATGGATGATGATGGTGGTTTGGATGGTAATCATGGATGAAATATTCATGAAAAATTAGGCTCAAGGCTCAAGGCTTTACTTTCACCATTCAAGGCTTGAAATTATACACTAACTATTCAAGGTTGATGGCTCACACAATTGCACATTATTGAAGTTCAAAACAAGAATAAGGTTCAAAACTTTAAATGGTTTTTGACATTAACAATATAGGTGGTGAACTTGTAAGCAAATTAATGATGGAGGTGAACAAACCTACATCCTATTTTCATTTAGTTTCTTATTTTTTTGGAATTGTTACTAGCTTTGTTACATATAATGATGGCAAGTCTAAAAGGTTTAGTGTGGTTTCACCTCTTCAACTTGAGTTTGATGTTGTTGTGCACTATTGTAAATTTTGATGTTTGATAGCATCTTTGTGAGATTTTTACAATATGATAATTCCTTGGCATTTCCATTTAAATTCCATTGTAACATAGGTATTTGTTACCCAAATTCTTAATAGGCTTCTATTGCATTCTCACATACTTATGTGCAAATGTTGTACCCAAGATTATTGAAATTTTTTTATCATTTTGCACAAGTTTGTTTAAGTTGTTATTTTTTCCCCCTTTTTCCACTTAATTGATTTGGCATGAAAGGGAAAATTATTGTTGATATGCACTTGTGAAATTTATTACCCGATACTAGTTGCAATTCTTAAAAAATAACATAATTCATATGCATAATTATTGGTGATATCTTGTTTAGGTGTTGCATATTGTTGATTTGTAGTGGGTATAAAAGTGATTTTGAAAGTTTTCATTGACCATACCAACCCTCTAGCTCATTGACATCGTTATGAAACATGTTGATTATAATTACTTAACATGACTCATATAATAATCAATTCTATTGGTTACTAATGTTTTCCCTAGAGGTTAATGGCTTTTGGTTTTTTTCTTGCTACTTCATGAATGTTAGGCTAATCTCTAGATATTATAATCATGGAATGTTATTGGGTTATGAGTCTGGAAAATTAAATCATCTCCTCATCTTTTTTTTTCACACTTTGTGAAAGCCTTTATGTATTTCAAATCTTTTGTTGGGAGATTGTGGAACATTTGGGGAATTGCATTTAGGATTCAAGAGGTTAATTGTTGAGTTATATGGAGTTTTCTCTTTTTGGATGGTATTTTTGTGAAAGAAATGCATTTCAAGAGTTAACAAGATGGCCACTAATGTTGGGGGAATACATGTGGTGAACTTTGTTGCAACTTCTTGGACATCCAAACTAGTAAGGTTATCAGTACTTTTGGTGTTACATTACAATTTTTTCTCTTTGTGTTGCCCTTGTCATTGGTTTGTGTTTGGTTTTTTATGGTGAATTATGGTGCACTTTGAGGACTATGTTTAGGGTTAAAGATGTCTTTGAATTTTTTGGAATATTTTGCAACACATGCAATGCATTGTTGCAACTGTCATATGGTTGTATTACCTTATGAAGGTTCACAAAAACTTTCATAGAACCTCACAAAGTCCAAACTATCTTTTTCTACAACTCAAATAAATGCATAAATTTTGTACTAAGATAATGTTTAACTCCAATTAGGGTAATGATTTCTACTTCTCATTGCAATGTCACATTACTAGTAAGAAGATTTAATCTTTCAAGCCATGACCTTCCAAATGCTATATAATATTTGATAATACACACTTAAGGACAACCTTGAAAATAATAAGTAAATAAAAATCTAACAATTGACATAGGGTGATTTGTAGGATTTTGGAAAAAATGATTATGTTTAAGATTAGATTTTTAATCATATTAAACAAAAATGACTATGGTCATTAAAGTTGTGCTAGATGAATTCTTTTGGACATGTAGTTATGTTGAACATGATGTGGTAGTTCAGTATATTGAATCGTATTGGATAATCACAAATGTGAATGTTCATATGGATTTACATTTGACAATAAGAAGATGATTTAATTTCATCATGGCAAAGGTTATATTAGCGAGGGCATATATATTTTAATAAAATATTAAATATTTTTTTTTGGGCATGTCATGATTAGTCACATCAATATAGTCATAAATGCCATGTGACTTTTGTGTTGTTTGATTATGTATTCATGTAAATAAAACATATAGAATGTCAAAAGAGAGAATTGAACTCTTGTTTCCACCAAAAACAAAATCTTTTGCTATCCACCCACAACTTCAATTTGTGATATTATGTCAACATATAAATATAAACATGTATATTTCACGTATGGTGCATTATCATATAATTATTTAATTAGGTATTCTAAAATTTATTATTTCATTATTACAATTTTTTTTTAATGTATCAAAATTAACATTTAAAAAAAAATTTCAAAATTTTAAAAATTAAAAATTCGGTTGTAAATTCAAGTATAAAGGTTTTTAATTTCATAATTAAAGTTCAATTTATGATTTAATTATTTTTAGATTTATTTAAGCTAAAATAAATTAAAATATTTATATCAAAAATTTAATTTGAATTCTAAAAATTTGATTTGGGCCATAAATTCAAATATATTTTAATATTTAAATGAAATATTATCATTAAAAAATTCAAATGTAAGAAAATATTTTTTATTGAAATTAAAAAAATTTGGTTCATTAATTCAAATACTGAAATTGCAACATAATCCATGAAAATGTTTAAAATTATATAAACTAATGTACAATTTTTGTGTTGGTTTCTTAGACAAAGGAATCCCTATTACAAAATGTGTGTGTGCAGTTTGTTAATCCTTGTTCACTAGACTAGTGAATTCAATGTTTTCCCACTAAATCTCATTCACTATAACCAATGAATTTACTCATAATTCAGTGAAATCACTAAGCATACAAGGACATCTTTTGTTGTAGGGAATCATGGTTCAAGAATGAACAAGAACTACTACTATTGGGAGAATGCATGTGATGAACTCTACCATAGCTTCTTGGACATCCAAGATTGGTAAGGCTCCTAATACTTATGGTATTGCATTGCAAAAGTTTCTCCCTTTGTGTTGCCAAGTTGTTATGTCAGTTTATGTTTGGTTTCTGATGGTGAATTGTGGAGCACTTTGAGGATTTAAGGTACAAGAGGTTGAGTTTTCAATTGTGTGGAGTTTTCTCTTTTTGGTTTGGTTTTTTAACAAAGGAATTGTGTTTCCAGGAATGAACAAAATGGCTGCCAATATTGGGCAAATGGCTGTACAAGTATTTCTAAAACACAGCAGGTTTCTATCTTTTGGAGTGGTATGCTTTCGATCTCATCAATAAGGTTGAATTCAATGTGGGTTTGATCTGGACTAACATACAAGGCATTGAAATTTGCAGAGTTCTTCTTCAATGGGGGATTAGGGTTCTTCGTCACCCATTTAGAGCTTATCTGGGTCTACCGCAGGTTTCGAGCTTTTGGAGGGAATGCTTTTGATCTCATCAATAAGGTTGAATTCATTGTGGGTTTGGTTTTGACTTACATACGAGGCAGTGAGATTTGCAGAGTTCTTCTTCAATGGGGGATTAGGGTTCTTCGTCACCCATCTAGAGCTTCATCAATCTAGCTCTACCTCTCCTTTGTGTGGGTTTGGTTTGACTTACATACAAGAGAGCGGAATTTGCAGAGTTCTTCTTAGTTGCGGGATTAGGGTTCTTCGTCACCCATTTAGAGCTTCATCAATCTGTCTCTTCCTCTCCATCCTTTCTGTCGTGGGTTTTATTTTGACATACATACAAGACAAGTGGAATTGGCAGAGTTTTTCTTCTATGGGGGATTAGGGTTCTTCATCACACATTTTTTATCCTCTCAGCAGCACGAGAGGACACATTGTTGTTGCTGTAGATCTTAGAAAAGATTCCACCCAAATACTCCCGGAGACATTATCTATGTCCGTCCATTCGATGGAAGCCACCGTTTTCTGTTTTGCAAGAGAGTATCTGCTCGCACCTCCTCCTCTTTGTGCTTCTCTTGTCAAAAATTGGGTGCTACTTCCACAAAACGGAAAGGATTTCTGGCTATGACAACAGCAGCAGCAACAGCAGAGAGATAGCTAGTGGAGGGGACAAACTCATGATGATGATGCACAATGTAACAGCGATCAATGCTCTTGAGCACCATGATTCCAGAACTACTCATGACCCTTCTTCTTCTTCTTCTTCCCCTCCATTGGCAGCAGCCTACCCAAGTGTGTTTGTTACAACTGCTGCTTCCTTCACCTCATAACCCTAATTTTTTACAGTGCTGAAATTTAAGAAACACCATTTTTTGCACACAACAAAATTGCAAACACCACTGAACTCTAGATAGCACTAGATAGGAAGCAAAGTGGTGGAGCAAATTACCCCAAAAAAATTGTTTAAAATTTTTTTAAAGAATAAAAATCTACAAACCCAACAAAAGATTTGAGGTCCAAAAAAAAAGGGCTCCCACAAAGTGTGAGGAAAAGAAGATGAGGAGAAATGAAAGGTAGGGAGGAGAGGATTGGAGATAAGAGTGAACAGATTTTTTTCTAGTTCAGCCTTGACTCCTAGTGTAA
>Ga0209611_10014119_pt1 | contig 10766 bp, 7 predicted proteins | sample S1TSphgellanicum_3_FD_187693 | JGI IMG/M metagenome (GOLD analysis project Ga0209611, IMG submission 187693) | Host-associated microbial communities from peat moss isolated from Minnesota, USA - S1T2_Fc - Sphagnum magellanicum MG (SPAdes) (version 2) | ecosystem: Host-associated > Plants > Peat... | reverse complement strand
GTAGGTTGAACCCAAACCCTCTTAGCTCAAGATTGATCTCCTTCTTAGTTGCTCTCTTGGTTGAAGGTCGAACCCAAACCCCCTTGATTCAAAAATTTCTCTATTGGTTGTAAGTTGAACCCCTCTAATCATTATCTCTCTATGTGCATTTTCTTTAAAAAAACTAAGTCAAAATCCCTTTTGATCCATGTTTTCTTTTCACGTGCACAAACCTTCATAATCACTTGTTGAAGCTTTTGATCACTCTTTCTTTATGTGTGTGTTTTCTCTCTCAAACCCCCTAATGATCTTTATTCTTTTTTTACACATGCACTTTCTTTTTTTTTGGTCCTTGGCTAAACCCATTTGATCATTCTCTCTCTATGTGTGTGTTTTCTCTCAAGAATCAAGTGGAATCCCATGTGTGATCCTTGTTTTCTTTCTACATGCATTTGTTATTTCTCTTGGTCTTTAGCCAAACCCTCTCTAATCACTTTTTCTTTTTTTACATGTGTATTTTTTCTCAAAAACTAGTTGAATCCCCTATTGATCCTCATTTTTTTCCTACACACACACGTTCTCCCTCTTAGTCCTTAATCACACATCTTTAATCATTCTTTCTTAAGAACCAAACAAAACCCCCTATTAATCTTTGTTATCTTTCTACACTCACTTGTTTTCTCTTAATCCTTGGTTGAAACCTTTTGGCAACTACAAACTAGGTTACATTGAAGCTTGCTCTTGCAAGTTTTTAAACCAATCACCTTGCATTTTTCTATTCCCTTGCCTTCCTTCTTTCCTCTCTATTTTTGTTTATTACCTCCTTGTCCATAGTCTTTTGTCAGAAAATATTCAAGTACTCATTACTTGTTACAACATGGGATTGATTGTAATCCACTAATGGTTATTTGCCTTGTTTCTATGTAGGCAAGTGTGGCATGGAAAACAAATTATGAATTCAACAAAAACTTCACTAAGTTGGAGATGCATAATTTTGGATTAAAACTCTTGATTCACAAGTAATTATAACAAGGTTCATAATTAATTTTGTCGACTCTATTTCTATTATAGCAATAAGGTTCATAGGCATTTTCATGTCGTATCTTTGTTTAGATTCCACATTTTCCCACCATTAGTTCTTGATTCAATAAGTTTTACTATAGTTGTTAAGTTCATTAGCTCTTTAGTAATTCCATGAACTCCCCCTTGTTGATTGTCATTAAATGCTTTCGAATTATTATCTTTTTTCATATGATGTGTGAAGTGTTGTCATGTATGCATTGATAAGTATAGTCTTCGTCATCCATTGTCTTGAAATTAGATGGCTAAACTTTTATAGCCTTGAATTCATTTTTAATATTTTTCTTAGACATTTATTTGTCAAGAGCCTTATTTAACCAACCAATGAGCTTTATCTTATATGGTTCAATATACTAATTTCTAACCATGACATTGTCTCTTTCTTTTTGAAAGGTTGTTTTGAAAGGTTGGAAATAGCTCTCATCAAAAGGTTTTAAGGCATGAAAAGTAAGTGAAGGTAATGTGCATATGTCCAACCCAAACTATTGTGCTTGTTTTATTGCTTCTAAAGCTACATGTGAACGATAACAATTTATAACAAATAAATGATGATTAGACTAAGAGATACCACATGGAAGAAATCTTTTTTAAAATGACATAAATTCCTTGAATTGATAAAATGTCATCTGTGCCTTCTTTTACATCACCATACATGTCCCTAGTTTGCAATTCTTGATGTAGTTATCTTTGATTTTTTCTCCCTTGAATACGTAAAACCATGGTAAAACTCCTCCTACAATATTTACAACATAGTTTTAAAAACTATCATTCCCTAGACCTAGGGATTGTGTTGTAGACCTAATATGAACCCCTTTTTGTCAAAAAGTTTGCCCCTAATTAGTACCCTACTTAAATCCCTATTTCATCAAAATTTCAAATGTGAGCTACACCATGTTGAATGTATAATGTTTATAGGTTCAAGTAGAAGGATTTGCAAGAGTTCTATGAAGTTTTGTAGGTCATCCTTTATAATTTTGAGTAAGTTAGACTTGTTTTGAATAGTCATTTGAGAAGAGTAAATTCGTTATTGAACTAATGGAATTAGTTTGAGATTCTCAAATCAAACTTGTGATACGATTTGTTTTGGTAAGAAATGCAAAATGTAAGAATCTCCTTACTAATCATTAGGATGTTCAATAGATTTGAGTTGTAAGATCCCAATGCAACAATGCATCCTTTGATACTTAGGCTTGTTATTCCTTCTATGCTTATGATTTGAACATTCATTATAAATTAGAGGTTTAGGATATTTATGGTGTTATTGGATCCCTTTCAAAGTATAGATTTTTTCCCATCACCAAACACTTGGCCTCCCATAACAAGGGGCAATATTTGTGAATCTATCTTAGACCACACCTTTACCAAACACTAAAACATGTACGATATGACCATTGGGTGTAATTATATGTGACAATATCCACCCTATTACCAAACACTCATTTTAAACAATTACCAAATACTAATTCCCAAGGCTAAATACTAGGATTTGATGCACTATGACATGGTACTCCAAGAGTGCATTTGTGTGAAATTTTATGTGCCCTTGTCCACCATTTCACCAAACACTTGAGATAAATTAAGTACTTTATGTCTAAATAAATGTATAACATTACACCCATGACCAAACACAAGTACAAAGTCATTGGTTAAATTTGTGAAAACAATTGAACACAAATGTCTCATGCCAGGCATTCAGTCAGGCATTCAATCATTGATCAAATCATGCACATTGGCAAGTGTTTGGTCCACATCTACCCTAATGCTACCACAACACATGTTGCCAAATAATGAGTTTTCAAGCCCCCACTTGCAGGTCAAATATGCCTATTGAATTTGAAAGTTAGATGCGAACATGGGAACATGGTTTGACGCTTTGTTTTGTTTGATTCATTCCACAATTGCTTTACATATATAGACAACGTATATGTATATGATGCTTGTTGATGATTAGCCAGAGTCATGAAGGCTACAAAAAAAATGGACCCAACCACAAGTTGAACATAAAGAAAGAAAGAAAGAACATGAAGGTGTGAGAAAGCAAACTTGAATTTTGTCCAACAAAAACTTTGGAATATAAATGATTGGCTTGAATTTGAATTGTGGCCAACACTAGAGTTGAAGTTGCTGCACACTCGTGCAGTTGTTGATCACCTTCAACTCCAATGATGTTCAATGCAAAGCTATTTCACATGCTCAAATTCAAACTGTGGTCAGCAAAAGGAAATCATCATTGAATTAAGAACTATAGGAGGAGAGGTGAGGAAAATGAACCCTTAACCTCAACAAGTAGACCCAAGGATCAGATTATCCCACAACGACAAAGATAATATGTGTGGTGTAGGGTTGGAAATGTTTAATCAAACCTAGGGTTCCCTCAATTGGCATAGGGTGTAAGCACTGTGAATGGACCCAAAAACCCTGTAACAAAGTGAGGTTCAGCAGATCCTACTTATCTGCAAGTAGCCCCGAGGAAGAAGTAGACCAAAGGTGAATTAAGGCTGTTGTAGGGGTTCCTACAAGGTGACCCCCACATATGAATGACTCCAAACTATGAATGAACCATTATGTTTATAAAATTATCTCAAGTTGGAAGAGCATCAGTATATATACATATACATACAATACATAAACATGTATGGGCAGCCTCTGATTTCATTACATGGCAAAAGTCTTAAGTTAACTGTCAGGGTTTCAACTCTGCCAGCTGTCACCAAAGCAATCAGGTAGACTAGTGTAGTTACTGATGCCTTCCATGCAACACACTTTGACTGTCAGGTCAAGTGTGGAGAGAGTCTTCAGGATATTGTCAAGCTGATGATACACTCCAGTTGAGAATGGGCGTTAATTTTAAGCTCTACAGACTACTAAAAATATTTTAGCAGTGTTAGCAGTTTTGATACCATCCAGCCAAATGAGCAATTGGACTTAACAAAATGGTTGGTGATTGCACCTGATGAAAGAAACAGACAATTATTTTCAAGGAGCAATATTTTCTGCTTGCAGTGTTGAGCAAACAGCATCCTGTACTAAGGTAGGCCGACCATTCAACAGAAGCTGCTGAGGCAGATCCACACGTATTGCTTTGTATTGATATGTCTGCATCACAAAGACTCAATGAGGCTTTCATGCAGATCTTCTCAGAGAAAAAGACCAAAAATAGATGATTTCACTTTTAAATCACTTTGCAACAAACTATTGAGAACCCCAAAGTGGTACACTAGGGCCCTCTGCTAATTGGAAGACAGACCCTTAAATGTAACCATAGGATATGAACATGTGAACACAAGAATTGAAAACAATGAAGAATGCCATTTGAAGAAAATGGAGAGATCTTCACCTTGCCCTGCCATGACACGCACACATTGTGGAAGAAAGGTTCCAGTAAGGTCACAGTGTTACCCTCCCTAATCTGCAGATTCACCAAGACTCTTAAAAGACTCCAACCAGGTTGACAGTAAAACATCATCAAGTCAAAATTGTCACTTCAACACCACCTGACATTTCATCATCAATTCTTCCAAATAACGTTAATGAAGAAGACATTTACCGCACCCTCACGAAGCGCATACACAGAGAGAGCAAAGCAGTTGGCTTCTCGATCAGCCACTAAATAGTAACTGCACAACATTGCTTCAGTCCATTACATGCTTTAAAAACTCCAACACGAAGAGACATACACACACTGCTCTGTCACTAGACCTTATCCTGATGATTGGCTTCTGCTTAACACTGCTGCCTATGCCATTTGGTCTTAAAGTATCAAGGATTTTACCTCCAGTTCTCTTGTGCTAAAGCCAAAAATGAAATGCATTTAAACATTAGTGTGATATTAACATGAAGACTCCTACTTTGGCAGGAGCTAAGCACACAGGCATTGGATATTGGTTACAAACAATTCTTTCCAGAACCTTTTACCTACTGCAAATGCTCTTACAAAACTACTGTGCATAGCAAAGAGGTTGGTGTACAACACTGCACACAGCTACATGAGGCAATGTGTGGCCATCAGCTTAAAGTAATCTGTTCTAGCATTGTGAATTGCTATGAATCTTCTAACAATAAATAACATGCATGGGGCAGAACATGGGAGCAAGGAACATACAGGGGCACTGAATTCTCATGAGGGACAGTCTGTAGCACTTTCCCTAGAAGTGCCACACCCTTGTTAAATCCTTCTTGCAAGGCTCCAACTCTTACTTGCTTGTGAGCACCAACAGCTGTTCCCATTCCAACCCCCAAGACATAACTGACCTCCAGTTTTTCAAGGGCAGACAGAGAGAGATTTAACTTCCCAAAGAAGTCCTGGTCTTGAGTTTCCATTCTTTCATGCTCTTGATCCACTAAATCCTAAGGTTTGCCCCTTTGAATAACCTGCAAAGGTTGGGAGAAAGTACCAGTTTTCCATTATCAGCCCTTAGTAGTGTGACATGGGCAGGGTATCACTCCCTATTTGGGAGTAGATGAGATATTACATTGAGTGCATGGCAACAAAGATCAAAACTGCTCTCACTGCCCACCTCAGGAAGCCAAAAAACTTGAAGGGTCTTTCATCAAGTCATGGCAGTTTTGAGTTTAAACAATTTAAGCAACTGTACTCATTGTTGTGTTGAGACTCTGATCATATTTTCAGTTCTTCCTCTTGATGCTACTCTTGCTAAAAATTAATCTTGCTCTGACATTCTGTTGAACATAATAATTAAATACTCATCTCTTTTCCTTACAAAATCTGACAAGGTGTCCTTGGTAATTGGTGAGACAATGTGACGACATCAAGAACCAAAACCTCTCTGGGTAACCAGACTTGCAGCACTGGTTCTGACAATATGATGCCACTGTCTGCTTTGATTGAATTTGCACCAATATCCCCCAACACTGTTCCATGGAATCCTCCCCAAGTCTTCAAGTCACATTGTCATTGTTGCCAGCTAGTAGAAATCCATCTTAGAATAGTGAAAGAGGCTTACAAGTATCTGGAGGAAGGCAAGATAGAATTGATGCTAATCTCTTTGGCTTGATTCGCCCCTGTATGCAAATAAAACCAAATATCAAATGCTGAACTGGGGAAACACCCATCCTAACATTGAACTGGCAATCTAAACTACAAATTCATACACCAGCCAAAAGCCATCTCCAATTCTACAAACAACACAATAGGAATTTCTCTCTCCAAAGTGTTTCTGCTCAGATAGCAATATGGTTGAGACAACCAGCAATTTGCAGAAACCCTTGTGGAGAGTCAACCAGAATTGTGTGAATTTCTACTTCAAGTTTGTTTATGGTTTGAAATTTAGACCTTCCTGCTGCATTCTTTCCTGCCAGACTACTGCTTTACACAGCCTCCCCTTTGATTCCCATAACTGTAATAGAAATCATAGCTATGGAAAGACCATAGACAATTTAGCAGTTTGAGCATCCCTTGCTGGTCATTTTTGGGCTCATAATGCAATCTATAACCTTCAATGAATATCATTGCAGTGGTATATGCAGCTACTATGGTAATTGTTATCTCTTTAGCATTTGCCATCTTATTGATCTTCCCTAAGGATTAGAGACATGTCATCCTGCTGTAAGACTGCCAACCTTCTAAGGCCCTAGGATGGACATGGAGAGCCAAGAATCGAGACAGCTTACCTTATTGACAGTGAGATCTTCAAGTTTGCTCAGCAAGTTTACTAGTTTACTAACTTCATGTTCGGCATGCAGCCCTGGATCACGGATACTAGCAGCCTCAAACTTTTGCAGAGCCCTTTCATAATCCTCCAAATATTGATGGACCTGCTCCAACTCAATTCCTCCATCCAATTGGTGAGGGATTCAAAACTTGGATGGTGTGAGTTTGCAAAATGCATCATCAATCAAACTGCCATGTAATTTGAAGTGGATGATTGATGGAATCAAAGATCTCACTGTTGCACTGTTAAAATGTAGATCAGGATTCGCACTTGCCATTTCATCTTTCTCCTACATGACATGCACCCCAGAACATAATACAATCAGCACATGAGTCAACCAGAAAGCCACTTTTGATGTTGAAAATTCAGCCATAATCAGCACTACCATAAATTCAACAAGAAGTTATTGCTATGTATATTACTGTCTCAAAGCTGGCAAATTCATCAGAGTTAGAAACGGAGTAGTACCAAAACTGTAGTATCTTAAGGGTGGGATACAACAAAGCCTTGATCCAGGTGCAAGGGACTGCAACCAGCCTAGTTCACCCTAAACCTATTCCAAGATTTTCTGCTTGACTGCCTAAACAGACAATGGTCCAAATTGATATACTCCTGCAGCAATTCTGCAGATGACTCATTACACAGTTGCTTTCTAGGTCATCATATGTGTTAAGACATTTCAGAGCTGCACTGCAAATGGGATTGACTACTAAAACCAGCAAACCGTTGGCAACCACTAAACCCAAACATTTTACATCTCTGTGGAAATGCTGCAAAGGTGTGCTTAAGTACTGATATCTATCAAGGGCCTCAGAAGCTCTACAACCTACAGAAACTCTACAACAAGTTGGGAAGATCCAACCAAGTTTACAAAATTGGACAAAAAATGCTTGGCTAAGTAGCAGCTGCTGTCACTGGGAGCAACTCTCAATGCGACTTGGACATCATTGCCCTTGTTACATTGCACTGAATCAAACTAAGTCAACAGACACAAGAATGATTGATATGGACACCAAAGGACTCACCACATTTTGATAAGCTTTGAGGGACTGATGCAGCTTACTCTGATCCCAAGCACCCGTCACAAAGAAGCTTGTGAAGAAAGCATTCCCTAGAGTGTCTGCAGCCCAAAACATCCATGTGAGTCATGAATTTAGGATCATTTGCCAGGATTAAGTTCAGTATTGAAACCTAACTGAGAATTCAAAATTCTCCATCCTGAGTTTCTGTTGCATTTCCAGAAGCAACAGGAAGACTCAATTGTGATATCAGCAAGCAGCCAAGAGACATAGTCAAAAAAGGATTTCAATAGTATCCCGATTCCAGATGCAAGAAACTTGTGGGTAAGCTTCATCTCATTTGCCATGGCACAACATTTATCCTACTCTATTCCAGGTTTGAAGAGGGTCATTTGAGATCAGAAGCATACACCAAGACTGGCCATCCTTGATGTCAAGAGTGACTGCTTGCTTAGCATGTCGAATGCTTTCTTCTATTGTCTCTGCCTCATCTGGACTTCCTGCATTGACAGTTTTTGTAATTTTTGCTTATTAGCAACAGTGTATATATGTCTCAGACACTGTACTGCTTCCAACTCTACATTCACAATGATTGGCACAGCTGAAGTGAAGAATAAAATGACAAGTACATGCTGTGTGACCACAAGTAAGGAAGTTTCTCCCATGTCATTATACCAATTTGTGGCATGGATGAATGTCATGTAGCAATGATCTAAGAAAACAGAGGCTTTGATTTGTCATTACCAGATCTAAGATGACAAAGATGGCCACCCTAAATCCTTGCCGGCAGTTCATAAGAGCTCAACAGACACATGCTTGTAACTAGCTCACATCAACTGAAAACAACAATAAAAGTATAGGAGAAGGGTAGAGCCAGAAGCACTTCCTTGTTTTGAGGTGCCTAGGCACAAGGGCAGCAGCCCGAGTGATGGGCACCAGAAAACAAGGAAGGGCCAAGGGCCCTACCCTTCTCCAGCACAAAAGCCTGCCCTAATATTCAGAGGGTGTGTGCTTCCACAACAGAAGATGCCTTCCATTTCATGAGATCCTGGAAGATCCTCATTGAGTTCTTGCGCATGACAACAGTCATCTAAATACACTACAAAAATTAGGGCATGCTTTTACAATGGGAACAAAGACAACACAGTTGGGGAATGAGACACTTTCATGAGCAATAATCAGCAGCAATGCCACTTATCCTGCTGTAAAGTTTCAACAATATCAACTGGACTTTATCAAGATAGTCATAGGTCTAAATCATTATAGAAGCAGAGCATAAACCTTGCACCATAGTCACAGAAATACCCTGATGAGAGTAATAAGCTTTACCTTTGGCAATTCGCCGCTCAAGCATAGATAGCTGTTGGAGAGCTTTCTTGTTCAACCCCTGTCCACATCCCACCCCAGGTATCTCCTGTTTGTCAACTCCCAAATCAAGAGCAATTCTGGGTGGGAAAACTTGACCATCAAAGTACAAAAGGAACTTCAGAGCTATAACTTATTCATAATCACTGAAGTGTTCAGGGACTGAAGAAGACCTTGCTAAGTGCATAATTGAAGCAGTTTTTGGCCTGTGAGAGATCTCCTTTCTTCCAAAAACAGTTGCCCAGACAACACCATGCATCCACTCTCGAAGGATCTAGCTTCACCTGTTCACTCCACTCCAAAGCTTGATACCTTGAGAATCAATAGCAAAAAAATCCTGCACCATTTTATTGTCAGTAACAAATGTAATTCTTCTCTACTAGAAAGAAAGATTCATGGAAAGGGCGAAATGTGAGTACAGATTTTGCGAGATGATCTTCAGCTTCTTTGCAGTAGTCAGGACCAGCATCAAGGACCTTCCCTCGCAAATACTCCCATTGCGCTCGTTGCTCCGGTTGCTTCCTGCATTCTAAACATTTCCAACAAAGCCCTGGACTGAGCTCCTCGGCGTTTTCACAAACTACAAACTCCTCCTCACGCCGGCCTTTTATTCTCAAAACAAAGTAGTAAAAGAAGCGAACAAAAGCTCTCCAAAAACCAAAACAGAAAAAAAAACAAAACAAAACAAAATTGGTTGCAAAAACAAGAAACATTAAAGACAACAAGGCGAGAAGCAGTACCTGATGCGATTTCAGCGAGAACAATCAACGCTTGCTGCATCAAATTATCCAGCCGCGCTTTCTTTATACTCGGATCAAGCGGGAAGAAAGTATCTCGCACACAGTACAAATCCTCAATCATAGATAATAAGGACACAAAAGGATCTTGATTCTCCGACTCTTTGTTGCTTCTTCCCTCCATCCCTTGCCTCTTCTCCCCGTCCTACTCCTCCGCTACCTTTGTTTTCCCCAACTCCAGGCTCTGATCGTGTCGTTGTTGGTTCTAGACTGTAATTTCGAAGCAAAGGAGGAAACAGAAAGAAACAGTAAACGCTTATATTGTTGCAGTCGAAGAAGAAGAAGAAGAAAAAGACCAAGAAAGTAGTGAAGTGTAATGCAGTGCAGTTTTGGCAACAAGTGCAGTCGTCGTCGTTGTCCTCGTTGTTCTTCTCCTCCTCGTCCTCGTCCTCCTCATCCTCCTCCTTGGTGTCCTCCTGCTGCTCTCATTACCGATGTACTCTGCGAAGGCGGTGTTTAGGTACTCAGCAACTGCAGCAGCAGCAGCGGCAACACTACTTCGTAGTCACATCATCAGACGCGACTGACTTTCGTCACTGCTTCATCACTAACCCGGCTGCTGCTTTCATCCATCATGTGACCGGCTTAGCGGGTTGCTCGTTCCAATCACATAATTAGTTTAGCAAGAGTAGTTTTTTTTTTTTTTTTTTTTTTTTTTTTTTTTTTTTTTTTTGCAATGTTCTTGAAATTTCAAGCACATGAGTAGTTTAGTTGAAGATCTCTCTATTCCAACCACATGACTAGTTTATGCAATTGTTTGCTCCAACCACATATCTAATTTAACAAGTTTTTTTTTCCAATGTTTTTTTAATGATTTAACAAGTTTTTTTTTTTTTTTCCAATTTTTTTTTTTT